>JAEEGL012835862.1_pt1 | contig 29608 bp, 34 predicted proteins | sample 9134231 | NCBI WGS metagenome assembly JAEEGL01 (sample SAMN16246548, study PRJNA631951) | gut metagenome | biome: gut microbiome; feature: rumen; material: fiber-attached | host: Bos | place: Iran: Karaj | collected 2018-10
GTCTCTACCGTCTTGCCAGGCGTGACCATAGAAGAACACAATGGTGTTGAGGTGCTAAAGATCATAAATTACAAAGTCCTCAATCAATATTGGAGTTGAGGCGTAATGGTTGGATCATATTTATTGGACTGATAAACACCAGCCAGCTGCCAATAAAGAGAGCATTGAATGTGTTAACTGATTATGTTTGAAGCAAAAGTATATGCCACAGCCATCCTGTCGCTGAGCGGGATGATGGACGAGACCCATACCGCCCGCGAGACCGTGAGCCGCTTTAAGCAGCAGCATGCTGCCTCCACCGGCCGGCTCTTTCTGCCCGTGGACGATCCTCAGGCTGCCGATTTGGTGATTGGCATTGTGGACAATTGGGTTAAAGACACCGACTGGGTTGACCAGTGCATCCGAGAGGGCAAGCACGTCACGCTCCTGTTCAGTGCCTTCCAAGACCCTAACAACACTATACCCTGTGAGCACAGCGAGGTGGAAGCTTTTAGAGAGAGCCTGCAAGGCCGCTGCCGGTGCGTGGAGTATAGGAATACTGCCGAGTTGAAGGAGAAAGTGACAGAGACGCTCCAGGCACAAATGGCTTGCAGCCATTAGAGCCTTCCGCTGGGGGGAAGCGGTACAGCCCGTGGCTCCGTAAACTCCGCCACCGGCTGTGGATTATCTGACAGGAGCACGACTCCTGACGCAAACGGAAAGAAGCGAATTAACAATTAACAAATTAACATTGCGATTAAGCGAGTACAGAGTCAAGCTTGCTTGAACTATGTCGAGCGCGAGCAATGTCGAACGAAGGTCAACATTTTACAACATACAAGCCCGAAAGGGCGAGAATAAAACAAGCGAATAGTAACAATAAATTATAAACACAATGATTAACGTTGGAATTATTGGATGTGGCTTCGTAGGTGGAGCCCTCAAAGATTGGTTGGAACATAACAACCCCGAGTGCAAACTGTTCATTAGTGACCCTCCAAAGGGTTATTATGATGATTTGAGTAATATTGATATAGCATTCCTGCAGATTCACGTGCCCACAGAAGATGACGGTACGCAGGATCTCACACTGATGAAGGAACTTATCACTAAGCTCCCTGATGTACCGGTGTTTGTGCGTACAACAATTCTTCCCGGAACCAGCGATAGACTTTCAAAGGAGACCGGTCATCAGGTATGCTACATGCCGGAGTTCTTAACAGAAAGAACTCATATCGAGGACTTTAAGAAGCAGACAATGGTATTCACTGGCGCTCACGAACTCCTCACCAAGATCTTCGTGGGTAAGAAGTTTACTGTGATGTCTCCTCTTGAGGCTGAGCTTACCAAGTATATGCACAACGTGTTTGGCGCTTATAAAGTAACATACTTCAATGCTTGTCGCGAATATTGCGAGCAGATGGGTGCTGACTGGCGTAAAGTTCATACTGGTGTTCTCCTTTCCGGTTATATTAACGACACCCATACCTATGTCCCCGGTCCCGATGGCAAGTTCGGTTATGGCGGAAAGTGTTTCCCCAAGGATGTTAATGCCTTTGCTAAGATGACTGCAGGAACGCCACTTGGTACTCTTCTAGAGCATCTCCACGAATTGAATGTCCACTTCCGTGGATTTGAGGAACACATATAATACAGAAAGGAGTTAGAAATGAAAGGAATAGTACTAGCCGGAGGTTCCGGTACCAGACTTTACCCAATAACTAAAGGTGTGAGCAAGCAGTTGCTCCCTATTTATGATAAACCAATGGTCTATTATCCCATTAGTGCATTGATGCTGGCGGGTATTAGAGATATTCTTATCATTTCGACTCCGTATGACCTCCCTGGTTTTAAGCGTTTGCTTGGTGATGGTAGTGACTACGGTGTCCATTTCAAGTACGCTGAGCAGCCATCTCCCGACGGTCTGGCTCAAGCATTCATTATTGGTGAAGAGTTCATAGGTGATGATTCTGCTTGTCTTGTACTTGGCGACAATATCTTCCATGGTGCAGGTTTTAGCGCATTACTGAAAGAATCTGTACGCACTGCAGATGAAGATAAAAAAGCGACAGTGTTTGGCTATTGGGTGAATGATCCAGAGCGTTATGGCGTTGCAGAATTCGACAAGTACGGGAACTGCCTCTCTATAGAAGAAAAACCGAAGGAACCCAAGAGTAACTATGCAGTAGTTGGATTGTACTTCTACCCCAATAAGGTGGTGGATGTAGCCAAGCACATTAAACCCTCTGCACGTGGAGAACTGGAGATTACCACGGTTAACCAAGAGTTCTTGAAAGATGGTGAACTGAAGGTTCAAACCCTTGGAAGAGGCTTCGCATGGTTAGATACTGGTACACACGATAGTTTGACTGAAGCAAGTAATTATGTTGAGACTATTGAGAAGCGCCAAGGTCTGAAAGTGGCTTGCTTGGAAGGTATTGCACTTCGCAAAGGTTGGATTACAACTGACAAAATGCGTGAGTTAGCTAAACCAATGCTCAAAAACCAGTACGGCCAATACTTAACGAAGATGGCAGATGAGTTTGAGAAGAAAGGAGCTGGTAAAATAGATGAATTTTAACGCAAAGAATGGAAGTAATAAAGACCGCCATTGATGGCGTATTGATTATAGAGCCTAAAGTATTCGGAGATAAGCGCGGATATTTCTTTGAATCATTCTCGCAACGCGAATTTGATGAGAAAGTAGCACCTATACTTGGGCACAAAATAAACTTTGTTCAGGACAATGAAAGTATGTCCTCTTATGGAGTTATGAGAGGTCTTCATTTCCAGAAACCACCTTATACCCAGAGCAAACTGGTTCGTTGTGTTAAGGGGGCTGTTATAGATGTGGCAGTGGATATTCGTAAAGGTAGTCCTACATACGGCAAACATGTGGCAGTAGAACTGACAGAAGATAATCATCGCCAGTTTTTTGTGCCCCGTGGCTTTGCTCATGGCTTCGCAGTGTTATCTGAAACAGCAGTCTTCCAGTACAAATGTGATGAGTTCTATCATCCTGAGGTTGATGGTGGTATCAGCATCCTTGATAATTCTTTGGGTATTGATTGGCGTATTCCTACTGAAAAAGCAAACCTTTCTGAGAAGGACACTAAGCATGCCTTGCTGAAGGATTTTGATAGTCCATTTAACTATTAATAACTGACTTTATATTGAATGGCAAATAGTAGAGAAGAGCGCAACATAGGCTTAGATTTATTAAGAATAATCTTGGCTTTAATGGTTGTTACGATTCATTTTAATGCACCGGGAACAGGTCAGGTGTATATGCATTGTACGACTCAACCGTTGAGTACTCTTATTTCATTGGTTGTAGCATTGACTTACCCTGCTGTAAATACTTATGTACTTATCAGTGGTTATTATTCATTTAAGAACCCTAAAACTTATAGAAAAATTGTTTCTAGTTTGGTTAGGCTTTGGCTATGTTTGGCGTTTTTCTCTATAGTTGGATATTTGATAGTATCGTTATTTAATAATCAGCCAATATCTTTTACAGTACTCCTAACAAGGCTTTTTCCTTTAACACGAAGCGTATGGTGGTTCATGAGTGTTTATTTTGTTTTAATGCTTATATCGCCGTGCATTAATAAAGTTATTTCTTCTTTTTCTAAGCAAGAAAACATGTTTGCTTTATTACTCATGTTAATAATTTGTTCTGTATTACCATTCTTTGTTAATTGGAAAGATGCAATTGGAACTAATTATGGATATAGCCTTGTTTGGTTCGTTGTTATATATTTTACTGGTGCATTAATGTGCCTTTACACAACAAATGATAACAGCCATTTGTTCGTGAAAGGTATCTCTGTTTATTTTTTGCTATCGATATTATTTGTGGGCCTTAATTATCTCTTGAATAGGATTTCTTTTACCCAAGGAAACACTGTTTCAATGTATAATTCTTTAATTGTATATGGCCAGGCAATTGCATTGTTTATTTCGTTTAAAAGTCTCAAAATTAACAACAAGGTTCTTGGAAAAGTTATTGTCTTTTTTGCTGGATTATCATTGGCTGTTTATGTGTTCCATTGCCAAGAGGATATTAGTAAGTTTATTTGGTCGAATATACACCCGTCATGTTTTGCAAATTCCTACAGTATAATTTCCATATATGTGGTTAGTATATCAGGATTGTATTTTATTGCTGTTTTTATTGAATTCATTAGAGTAAAATTATTTAATCTTCTCAAGCTAAATAGAGGTATTGAGAATTGCGTTTTTTTTGTGATAGACAAGGTAAATGCATTATTGACAAGACTTTAATATTAGTTTTTTATTAAATGAGGGTACTGATTACTGGAGGAGCTGGTTTTATAGGTTCACACATAGCCTTACAACTAATTGAAAAGGGTTACGATGTGACAGTCTTGGATAATCTCCTGGCTCAGATACATGGGGATAATCCAGTCGAATCGTCTCCTCTATATTGTAGTGTGAAAGATAAGACACGGTTTATTAAAGCTGACATTTGTGATAGAGAGACTTTGGAGGCTGCTGTCAGTGATGCTGATTACATCATTCATTTAGCAGCGGAGACTGGTACCGGTCAGTCTATGTATGAGATTAAGCGCTATGTGGATGTAAACATTGGCGGAACGGCTCTTCTTCTGGACATTCTGACCAATACCAAACATCACGTAAAGCGTGTAGTCGTAGCAGAGTCAAGAGCTATCTATGGTGAAGGCAAGTATCATTGCGAAAAGTGTGGTGATGTTTATCCAATGGAGCGTAAAGATGAGGATATGGCAAAAGGTGACTTTGAGTGCCATTGCCCTAAGTGCGGTGGAAAGGTTTCGTTAGTTGCAACTACAGAGGATAGCGTCATTCATCCATCATCAGTATATGGTATTGGTAAACAGGTACAAGGCCAATTGTTACACTTGATTTGCAAGAATATAGGTATACAATCAGTCTCTTATCGTTATCAGAATGTATATGGCCCAGGTCAGTCACTGACCAATCCTTATACCGGTATTTTGAGCATTTTCTCTACTCGCATTAAGAACCACAAGGAGATCAATATCTTTGAGGACGGATTAGAGAGCCGTGACTTTGTGTACATAGATGATGTGGTAAATGCAACCATTGCTGGTATGGAAGTGCCAGAGGCAAATGGCCATGTGTTCAATATTGGTACTGGCATAGCCACGGATGTGCTGACAGTAGCAAAGACCTTGTGCAAGCATTATGGTATTGATGTGCCACTTAATATATCTGGTAACTATCGTTTGGGTGATATCCGTCACAACTATGCAGATATATCGTTGGCAAAGAAGATTCTTTGTTTTGAACCTAAATGGAGTTTTGACCAGGGAATAAAGCAATTCACCGAATGGGTAAACCGTCAGGAATTACAGAAAGATAATTATGAAGCCTCTCTAGAGGAGATGAAGCAAAAGGGGCTGTTTAAATAAGTTATATATGAAGGTACTAGTAACAGGAGCAAACGGCTATATTGGCCGTCACGTTGTGAAGGCTCTTCTGGATAAGGGAGCTGAAGTTATTGCGTGTGATATAGTGACGAATGATGTAGATAGCCGTGCAGAGCGCAAAACATTGAATCTTTTTGAGTTACCAGAAGGTAACGTGTTTGAGCAGTTCGGCTCACCAGATGTCTGTCTTCACATGGCTTGGCGCAATGGCTTTGTGCATAATGCTCCCACACAGATAGGTGATCTCTCTGCCCACTATAAGTTCTTGACTGCTATGATAGATGGCGGTTTAAAACAATTAGCCGTGATGGGAACCATGCATGAAGTTGGCTATTGGGAGGGCGCTATTAATGAGAATACCCCTTGTAATCCTATCTCTATGTATGGTATTGCAAAAGACGCTCTGCGCAGAGCAATGATTCTCTATTGCAAGCAGAAAGAATGCATTCTTCAGTGGCTTCGTTGCTACTACATCCTTGGTGACGACAAGAAGAACAACTCCATTTTCTGTAAGTTGTTACTAGCAGCAGAAGAGGGAAAGAAAACCTTCCCTTTCACCACTGGTAAGAATCAATATGACTTCATCACAGTAGATGAATTAGCAAACCAATTATCTGCGGCTGTGATGCAGAAAGAGGTAGTTGGAATTATCAATTGCTGTACTGGTAAACCAATGAGTTTGGCAGATAGAGTGGAACAGTTTATCAAGGAGCACAACCTTGATATTAAGTTAGAGTATGGGGCATTTCCTGACAGACCATACGATTCGCCATGTGAGTATGGGGATAATACTAAAATTACTGAGATACTAAAGTAGATTGATATATGGAAAAAAGACAAAACCGCATTTTATTGTGCCTCTGCCACTTGTCTGGCAACGAACAGAAGTTTGTACAAGAAGCATTCGATACCAATTGGGTAGTACCTCTTGGCCCCAATGTTAATGGCTTTGAAAAAGACCTTGAAGAATTTGTTGGTCAGGACAAGAGGGTGGTTGCTCTCTCTGCAGGCACTGCTGCTGTTCATTTAGGATTGTTGGCATGCGGTGTTGGCCCTGGTGATGAGGTATGTGTTCAGAGTTTTACTTTCTGTGCTTCTTCTCATCCTATTACATACCTTGGCGCAACCCCTGTGTTTATTGATTCCGAGAAGGATACTTGGAACATGGATCCGGAGCTCCTTGAAGCAGCCATTAAAGATAGGATAGCCAAGACTGGAAAGAAACCTAAAGCTATTGTTCCTGTAGCACTCTATGGTATGCCCTATAAAATGGATAGAATCATGGAGATTGCCAACAAGTATGACATTCCTGTTGTTGAGGATGCTGCTGAAGGCTTTGGCTCAAAATACAAAGGTCAGGTGCTGGGTACATATGGTAAATATGGCGTGCTCTCCTTTAATGGTAACAAGATGATTACCACCAGCGGTGGTGGCGCTTTGATTACCGCTAATGATGATGAGTGGCGCGAAATCATGATGTACGCCACACAGTACCGTGAGAGTTATCCTTATTACCAGCACGAGAAGATTGGCTATAACTACCGTATGTCGAATATTTGTGCTGGCATTGGCCGTGGGCAGATGACCATAGTGAACGAGCATATTGCTCATCATAAACACGTGCAGAAGCTCTATGAAGAGTTGTTGAAGGATGTTCCTGGCGTAAAGGTTCATTCACAGCCTGCAACCGGTGAATATGATTCCAACTACTGGCTCTGTACGATGACCCTTGATCCTGCCCTTAGAGTTAGGGGACAAGAGAATGCCTACAAGCAAGTTATCACAGGTGCAGTAGGTGGTGCTGCTGGTGTAATTCATGCCGCAGAGAGTGCCCATACCGATTGTGAACCAAATGCCAATGTGGAAGCATTGCGCATGGGGTTGGACGCTCTAAATATTGAAAGTCGTCCGCTTTGGAAACCTATGCATAAGCAGCCTGTCTATAAGAATGCCCCTGCATATCTAAATGGTGTGTCAGAAGATTTATTCAAGGTGGGAATGTGTTTGCCCGCAGGTCCGTATGTGTCTGACGATGATGTGATGTTTATCTACGAAGCTATTAAAGAACTTATTGTACGATAGTTTTTTGATGAAAAATAAAATCTGCGTTGTTACAGCTGCACGTTCTGAATACGGGCTGATGCGATGGATAATTGATTCCATCCATAAAAATCCTGATTTAGAGCTTCAATTAGTAGTCACAGGAGCGCACCTGTCACCAGAACAAGGCTTAACATATAAGTTCATAGAAGAGGACGGTTACCCTATTGCCGAGAAGGTGCCAATGCTCCTTTCATGCAACGAAGAGTCAGGTATTGCAAAATCTATGGGAGTATGTTCTATCTCTATGGCAGACGCTTTTAACCGACTTAAACCAGACATTGTAGTAGTCCTTGGTGATAGATATGAATTGCTTCCCATTGTTGGGACAGCACTTGTAATGAGAATTCCCGTGGCACATATTTCTGGCGGAGACGTGACAGAAGGAGCAATTGACGACGAGGTAAGAAATGCCGTCTCTATGATGTCGTCAATTCACTTCCCAGGTGTAGTTGATTCTGCACATAATCTTCATCGGATGCTTGGAACTGAGAAGAATGTTTTTGCGGTTGGAGAACCTGGCCTGGATAGTTTTATTCGTCTCAATCTCTGGGATAAAGATCAAACAGCAAAAGATTTGAATCTGGATATTAATCAGAAGTGGTGTCTGGTAACTCTTCATCCTGAGACAAAACTATCTGTTGAGGAAAATTTAAGGATGGCCCAAAACCTGTTTGAGGCCATGAAAAGAACCAATGGAGTTCAGTATGTTATAACTAAGGCAAATGCTGATATTGGAGGTGTTTATATCAATAATTATTGGGCAGAGGTGGTGGAGAATAATGCGGAAAGAATGCAATTATATGCATCATTAGGTCAGATTAGATATTTAAGTTATATGAAGCACGCAGACATGGTTGTAGGTAATTCATCGAGTGGAATTGTAGAAGCACCATTTATGGGTACTCCAGTAGTGAATATTGGTGATAGACAGAAAGGTAGGCATATTTGCAGAAATGTGATTTGTTGTGGAAGAGGTGAATCTGAAATCTTTGATGCGTTGCAGAATGCTCAGAATGCGGACAGGAAAGTGGATACCTTCTGGGGCGATGGTTACACTTCTGAACGTATAGTTCAAAAAATCAAAGAGTATCTGGCGAGGTGATAGAGAAGATTATTGGTGGGGAGTTCGAAATATTGGATACCCCGATTGTGGCTAGCAAAAAAGAATTACCAGAGGATTATATAATGTATTCTTCTGGAAGAGCCGCATTATATCAAATACTAAGATTCGCAGTATCTGTCGATAACTGCAAGTGTGTGTATCTTCCTGATTATATATGTGATTCAGTATTCCATGTATGCGACAATCTGTGTTTACCCTATAAGTTTTATCCTATAGCAGAAAACTTATTGGCTGATGTCGATACATTGAAGAAATTGTATACGGGGGGGGGTATTATTGTAGTTGTTAATTATTTCGGGGTAGTTAGTTGTGAGGAGACGATAGAGCAAATAAGAAAAGAATGCTCTGATGCTATTATAGTCTTAGATGATGTGCAAGCGCCTTTCCAAATTGACGAACCAACTAATGCAGACGTATCATTTACCAGTCTGCGAAAAGCATATCCGCTTCCTGATGGAGGTTTAGTTCATTTAAAGAGTTTTCCTTTAATGCCAAACTCACATCCATCCAAGTTCCCGCAGTATAAAATAGCTGCATCCTATTTGAAGAACTTACGAGTATATGATAATTATGAAGATGATATATATCTTGACTTATACCACAAAGGGGAAGAACTTATAGATAGTGATTATGATAATGCTCCATCAAATTACACTTTAATGACTTATCCCTCGTTGGATATTCATAGAATGTCGATTTTGAGAAAGCGTAACGCAGAAACTATTCAAAAGGGACTTGACAGGATAGGATTAAAACCGTGTGTGGAGATACCGAAGGATAGTGTTCCCCTTTTTATTCCAATAATCCTGGAGAATAGAGATAGAGTTAGAAAGGCAATGTTCGCCAATAATATTTTCCTTCCTGTGCACTGGCCTGTTGAAGAACATATTGACGAGCTTAAACGTGGGGCCTATATGGCACGACATGAGTTGTCAATAATAATTGATCACAGGTATACTAATAGTGATATGGAAAAAATACTTAGTGTCCTTGAGAACAATATTTGAGATGAGGATAGACATATCAAAACTATGGAATCAGCAATTGGACAAGTTCCCTATTGATAATAGAGATGTCTATTTCAGGGAAGAATATGTCAGACTGTATGAAACCGATACGGAAAAGGCTGTTTGTTGTGTTGTAAGCGAAGGAGAGCAGATGATGCTATTACCTTACTTGTGCCGTACCTTTGAGTTTCAGGGGAATGAGTATCATGACTTTGAAACTGCCTATGGTTATGGTGGACCAGTCTGGAATAATGCTGATGATACGTTTAAAAAGAAGGCTTTAAGGTTCATGGTCGAGGAACTTGGCAAACAGAATTATATTGCCGGTTTCGTTAGGTTCCACCCGTTACTTCAGAATCAAGGATTATTTGATTCTGTTGGCCGTTTAATTGCCGACCGGCATACGGTTGCGATAAACCTTGACCAGTCGATAGATGATATTTGGTCAAACGAGATTCATTCCAAGAATCGCAATGTAATCCGCAAGGCAGAAAAGGCTGGCTGTACATTTGTTGTTGATGACAAATATGAGCATTTAGAGGATTTCATTCGACTGTATGACTCCACAATGGATAAACTATCTGCGGATGGATTCTATTACTTTGATGACAATTACTACAAGCATCTGGTCGAGGGTATTCCCAATAGCTTTTTGGGTTGTGTGAAAGATGCTGAGGGCAAGATTATCTCTGCCGCCATCTTTATGTTTAGTGGTTCTAACGGGCATTATCACCTTTCCGGGAGTGATAGGTCACAACTAAGCCTTTCACCCAACAATATGATGCTTTGGGAAGCGGCCAAAGAGTTACAGAAAAGAGGGGTGAAACGCTTTCATCTTGGAGGAGGTACTACGGGTAATGAGGATGATTCCTTATTCCTGTTCAAACGTAGGTTCTCAAAAGATACTTGTCAGTTCTACATAGGGAAACTGGTATTCAATCAGAACATCTATGATGCTATTTGTGCTGACTGGGTACAGAAGAACCCCGATAAGGCTGAGCACTACAAACATCATTTGCTAAAATATAAATATTAGGATAATGAGCTTATATATTATCGCAGAAGCAGGCGTTAACCATAACGGTAAACTTGACTTGGCATTAAAACTATGCGATGCTGCCAAGGATGCCGGTGTGGATGCCGTTAAGTTCCAAACCTGGAAGACGGCAAACATAGTTACCGCTCAGGCACGCCAAGCAGCTTATCAGACTGAGAATACCGGAAAGGAAGAAAGCCAGTATGAAATGCTGAAGAACCTGGAATTAAGCTATGATCATTTCCGTACCATTCAGAACTATTGCAAGAAGATTGGTATTGATTTCCTCTCTACCCCTGATGAGGAAGAGAGTCTTGCATTCTTGGTGAGTCTTGGTTTACCTTTAATTAAAGTGAGCTCTGGTGAGGTAACCAACATACCGTATCTACGGAAAATTGGTTCACAGAAGAAACCTGTGATACTCTCCACAGGTATGTCAAACCTGGCACAGGTAGCAACTGCATACGATACCTTGCTAGCTGCAGGCGCTCCTTCTGTTGCATTGCTGCATTGCACTACCAACTATCCTTGCCCTGTTGATGAAGTGAACCTTAAAGCGATGTGTACGCTCCGTGATGCTTTCAAATGCCAGGTGGGTTATTCTGACCATACTATGGGAACTGAAGTACCTGTTGCTGCAGTTGCATTAGGAGCAGAGATTATTGAAAAGCATTTCACACTTGACCGCACTATGGAAGGACCTGACCATAAGGCTTCGCTTGAACCTTCTGAATTGAAATTGATGGTACGGCAGATTCGGAACATTGAAGCTGCCCTTGGTGATGGAATCAAGCGACCTAATAAGAGCGAAGCAGAGAATGCCAAAGTGGTACAGAAATCTATTCTGGCAAAAATTCCTATTAAGAAAGGTGAAGTGCTTACAGAAGAAAATCTTGTTGCTAAAAGAGCAGGTGTTGGTATTAGTACTGTTCATTGGGATGTTATGGTTGGAACCAAGGCACAAAAAGATTACGATATTGACGAACCTATTAAACTCTATTGATTGTGGAAGTATTAGTGGTCATTCCTGCAAGGGGAGGAAGTAAGGGCATACCGTACAAGAATATTAAGCCGTTGGCCGGTAAGCCTCTGATCTGTTATAGTATAGATGTGGCACGTCAGTTCACTACGGATGAAAATATTTGTGTCACTACTGATGACGACAAGATCATTGAGGTGGTTGAGAGCTATGGTTTGAAGGTCCCATTTAAGCGTCCTGATTACCTGGCTACGGATACTTGTGGAAGTAATGAGGTAATTCAGCACGCATGGAACTTCTTTGCTGATAAGGAGAAACACTACGATGCAATCTTGCTGCTACAGCCTACGTCACCTTTCCGGAAAGTTGAGTTTTTAAAGGAAGCAGTTGCACTTTATGATGATAGCATTGATATGGTAACTTCGGTAAAGCCTGCTGCCTGCAATCCATATTATGATGGGTTTGAAGAACAATCAGATGGATTGCTATACGTGAGTAAGGGAGATGGTGCTATAGCACGTAGACAAGACGCGCCTTGTGTATGGCAGCAAAATGGCTCTATATATGTTATAAACCCTCAAAGTTTGATGGAAAAAGGACTCGGAGGTTTTTCGAAGATACGTAAGTATGCCATGGACGAACTCCATTCCGTGGACATTGATAATCCATTTGACTGGAAGATTGCTGAATTGGTCTTAAAAGATAAAATATTAGGATGATGAATAACCATATTGTATACAAAGATATTACGCTCTTAGAAGCACTTTCCCATATCAATGAATTAGCTCCAGATCCGCTAGTTCTTTTTGTACTTAATGAGAAAAAGCAGATGGTGGGTACGCTTACAGACGGTGATTCAAGACGCGCATTGATAGCCGGAGCTTCGGTGAATGATAAGATTGAAAAGATTATGCACCGTAACTTCAATTTTATGAACGCTGAAGAGATTGACAATGTTAAGGAAATCAAGCGTCAGAGGGAAATAAGAATGCGCTTGGTCCCAATTCTGGATAAAGAGCATCATATTGTTGAAATTATCAACCTTGAGAGGTATAAAACTATGCTTCCTATTGATGCTGTATTGATGGCTGGTGGAAAAGGGGAACGTTTACGTCCTTTGACAGAGAAAACGCCCAAACCGCTACTAAAAGTGGGCGAGAAAGCTATTATTGACCATAATATTGATAGATTGATCAGCTATGGCGTAAAGAATATATCTGTAACGGTCAACTATCTAGGAGAACAGCTTGAGAATCATTTTGCCACTCCACGCGGAGATGTTAAAATACAAACTGTTAGAGAGCCAAAATATCTTGGTACAATAGGTTCCATTAAGTTTGTGAAGGAGTTTTATAATGATACAATCTTGGTAATGAATTCTGATCTATTTACCAATATCAATTATGAAGATTTCTATCTACACTTCAAGGAGCATAATGCAGAGATGTCCGTTGCGGCAGTACCATATACGGTATCTGTGCCTTATGGTATTTTTGATCTGGAAGGAAGGGATATTCAGGGCTTAATAGAAAAACCCACGTATAACTATTATGCTAATGCTGGTATATATCTCATAAAACGTCGTGCACTAGATGAAATTCCCGAAGATGCTTTCTTTAATGCTACTGATTTGATAGAAAAACTTATTTCTGAAGGTAAAAAGGTTGTTCGATTCCCGCTCAATGGAACATGGATAGATATTGGTAATCCTCAGGAGTATCAGAAAGCGAACGAATTGGTAAAACATATTCATTAAATTATGAAGACAGTATTATTTTTTGATAGATGTGATTTAACTCGTCTTTATATACTTCTTACGAGAGAACTGAAAGGTAAGGCGAATATAATTCACGTATCGTTTTCTAAGGTTGAATCACAAATGTTACGTGATGCTGGTATTGCTGATTTCATTGACTACCAGAAAGAGTTGTCTGAGCAAGTTGATAATTTAAAACCGTCAGAATCTTTAATAAACGAAATAGACCAACTAATTATAACACAATCTAAAGACCTGTTTAATCTGAATGGTTCCATTCAGAGTGATCGTGGTTATACTCTTTTAGATTATAAGGAGTCACTATTGCTAGCTTGTTGTCATTATAGTGTATGGAAGAAGATATTTTCACAGAACCATGTGGATGTGATGTATCACGAGCCTGCGTCACAGTTTATGACCCATATTGCAGCATTATTATGTAAGAATCAAGGTGGTGAGTTCATATATCAAACTCAACTTCAGGGCGACGATGAAGGTTACTCTTTTAAGAATATTGATGGCGAAAACTTTGAATGCAAGGAGTTGGAAGATAAATACTTGTATTATAGAGACAATCCATCTGAAATTGATAAAGAAAGATGTAATGCTTATATTGAAAAGTTTAAAAGTAGCTATTCTGTAGCCTTTAGCAATATAGTGAATGCGACTGCTTCCAAAAAAAGATTATGGATGTCCTCAGTGAAGAAGCGAATAATGTTGTATCGTCATCCTAATAAGTACGATAAGCTAAAAAACAATATTGATTATTGGATACAAAGGAATAATGGTGCCGCAGACAAATTGTATAATCTTCGCCAATACAAAAAACGTGGAATTAAGTTTTCGCAGATAGTACCGGGAGAAAAGTACTTTTATTATTCAGTTCATCTAGAACCTGAGGCGACTGTACTTTATTTGAGTGGGGGGCATTATACAAATCAAATTAAGTTGATAGAAAACATTGCTGCTTCCCTTCCTCCTGGATATTATCTTTATGTGAAAGATCATCCTCATGAATATGCTTATCGAAAGGCAGATGACTATGAGAGACTGATGAAGGTCCCTAATATCCGACTGATTGACCAGCGAATCCCTGGGAAAAGACTGGTGAAGGAGGCAGTGGGTGTGTTTTCTATTAATGGAACTGTAGGATTCGAAGGTATTATGCTAGGGAAGAGTGTATTTTGCTTTGGGAAGAGTTATTATACACCGTACAGCCGTGTAAATTATATAGAAAACATCAAAGAGGCAAGAGAAGCTATTTACAAGAGCCTGAAAACACCTCATCCTTATGATGATGACTTTTACGCTTTTGTGTATGCTTATTTGGAATCTATGCATAAGGGATTTGTGACATACTTCGGTAACCGTCCTGAAAAGGCTGGGATAGACCAAAAGCAGAACGCTAAGCTAGTTGCTGAAGATGTATTGAGATTACTATCTAAATGAAATATACAGTCGATTCGTTAATACAAAAGGCCAAATCGCCTACGTCATCTTACATTATAGTCAATATAATAGTAAGTTCAGTAGGTTTCTTGCGTTCCTTTATATTTATGCGCTGGCTAGGCCTGGAAGAACTGGGTCTGATTAGCTTGGCGCAAACGGTCATGCAATTTATCAGCCTCTTCCAAATAGGGCTGATAAATGGAGGCTATCGACTGTTTTCGATGAATAAGGTAGATGACCAGCGTAAAGTAAACAATTTGTTGTTCACATTTTTTGCTACATTATTAGCAGTTTTCCTGTTGGCTTGGTTTGTCATCGCAATATCCGGTCATCAAGTCATTATGAGTAATGATTTGCTGTTAGTTTCTATCGTATGTGGCATCTTGATGCTTACGAACAACTGGTTGAACAACACACTCATAGGTAAACAGAAGTTCAGTGAAATCAACAAAATAAACCTTTATTCGATTGGTTTTTCCGTTGTCTGTCTTCTTTCGGTAACAGTGATAGGATTCTGGGGCGCCGTGCTTTCAATTGCTATTCAGCCACTTGTCTTTGTCGCTTTTACACTTATCAGAAATAAGGATCTACGGCCTGATGCTTTTTGCTTCGATTTCAGATTAGTAAAATATATTCTGTCATTTGGTTTTATACCTTTCTTGGCAGGTATTTTTACTATGGTGAATCTCCAAATAGAGAGGTGGAGTATTGCTTTAGTTTTAGGAGAAGAAGCATTAGGTCGTTTTTATTTAGTGTTTCTTTATCAGTCATTATTTCTTCTTGTACCTACATCTATACAGAGTATATTCTTCCCTCAAGCGGTGCGAAGTTTTGACGAGAGTAATTTAACCTCTTTCAAATCAATAATTAAAAAGCAGTCTTTCGCAATGGCTGCATACGATTTATTGATTATGCTTATTACCGGGTTGTTCTTTGAGGCGGTTGTAAAACTATTGTTCCCTTTACATGCTGATAATACGGTCTTTGTATATTATTTTATTCCAGGCCTATTAGCGATGTCATTTGTAGAGGTGACAGGATTGATATTGATGGCATCAGTACGTTTGAGGCCTATTCTTATAGGAGGTATAACTAATTTGATGGTTAACATAGTACTAATCAGTGTTATGATAAAATTCAATGAAATGACATTGACTCGCATGGCTATGTTGAAATCGTTGCTGTACATTATCCCACTGGTAATACAGCTTACTTATATACTATTTAATTGGAAAACTTTAAGAGTTGGTTATGTCAGTAAAATGGCTCATTAATATGACTAAAAGAATAGCGAGAAGAGTGTATTCTTTTTTCTTTATGATTATTCATAAAAACGTCTTTGGCGCATTTGGCAATAATGTTAGAGTATATCGACCATTACAGATTGATGGATATGAGAACATCTTTATCGGTGATAACGTGACAATACTAGATGGAGTTTGGTTGGCGTCTCAAAATTTAACTGGGGAAAAAGGGGTTAAGCTCGAAATAGGGAGTGGAACATCTATTGGGCATTTGAATCATATATACTCTACTAAGGCGATCATTATAGAAAACAATGTACTAACAGCTGATAAGGTGTATATTAGCGATAATATGCATAGCTATGAGGATATAAATGTCCCAATAAAGGGGCAATCTATTAAGCAATGCCAGTCGGTAGTGATTGGGGAAGGATCTTGGTTAGGTGAAAACGTATGCGTTATAGGTGCTTCTGTGGGGAAGCATTGCATAATTGGCGCAAACGCTGTGGTGACAACAGATATCCCAGATTATTGTGTGGCCGTAGGCGTACCAGCAAGAGTTATAAAACGATATGATTTTGGAAAGAATGAATGGATGAAGGTTTAATTATTTTAAGAAAGATAATTTATAACGCTTTACCAGTATTTTTACAGAAGAATAAGTATAGATGTTTAATTAATAAAGATATTCCCAAAAGATTATTTGTAAACAACAACTTAATCCTTCTATGAAGACCATATACTGTTTTTTCTTTGTTTCCGTTCTAATGATAATGGAATGTATAATTGACAGTTCAGAAGCGCAAGCATCATCTTGGCAAATAGAAGAAAGTCGTATTGAATCTTCAAGTGTTTCTCCCATTGACTATGGTTTAATGACTGCGAAAACGGGTGAAGAAAGGTATTGGGCATTATACAACGCACATGCAGACGCTGTCCGTTTAGGAAAAAAAATAAGTTACCAAGGTGTGGGCGATATTCAAATAGTAATACCTAAGGACGCCCAATGGATTCCCTTAGCTAAAGAGAATGATTTTAGTGGTGTAACTATAACTGTCGAAAATAATCATAAGGATTTTGCACTATTCTCTATGGTTAATAAAGGCAAAGTAATTGACATAGACCAATCTGCACTTGACGGAAGCAGTTTTAGGCAATATGAAAAACTAAAAAGAGGAATTGTATTGCTAGTTCTAATTGACGAGAACCCTTGGGTTGAAAACCGTAAGGGGTATAATTATGGAGCGACTCGTAATGACATTCTTTTGTTAAAGAATGGAGTTGCTCAAAATAAAACTATTATGCCTTGGGGAGATGTTAACACTACAAAACCCTCTTGCCAGTATATTGTTACAAGTAAAGATCAGAAGGTTATCAAGAATCTTACGATGGTTAGATCGGCATCAAGCTCGCATAAAACGATGATTTTTACAATAGAGGGACAGAATAATGTTCTCATTGATAACGTGTCTTTAATTACTCCGGAAGAAGATGAGAAATATGGAGACAGGGCGATAGGGATTGATAACTGTACGAATGTTATCATTCGGAACTTAACTATACAGGGAACATATTCCCAAAGTGACAAATTCGGATATGGTATTTCCATGAATAATAATTGGAATACAAGGTTTATTAATTTAGTGGCTGAAGGGAAATGGGGTGTTTTTGGCACGAATAATATGAATACTGTTACATTAGAAGACTGTAATGTAAATCGCTTTGATATCCACTGTTATGGTCGTGATGTAACAATGAAGAATTGTTATTTCCATGATTATTATAATCAGTTTAGCTCCGTATATGGAACGATTTATTATGAAAAGTGTACATTTGATAAATTCATCCCTTATTTAAATGAATCATCATACCATTGTTATACACCTTTTGCCTTGAGAATAAAGAATTGTGTTTGGAATGTTTCTAAGAAGTATGGGGATGCTGCTATTTGTTTTATGGGTTCTGACGATGATGAATTCAATAACAGGCCGGAGTTGAGACAAATAGCATGGCCGAATGTCTTAGTTAATGGATTGAAAATAAATGTTCCAGAAGAATTAACAGAATGTCACGTTTTTTATGTTTCCGGTAGCGCATCAAATGGGAAGGAGATTGTAAATATCAATCGCGTAAAGATTAAAAACGTGGTTATTAAAGAAGGTGTGCAGTTGAAAATGAGTAATCGCTCATTTAAAACTGTTAATAATATTCGTTTGGTTGTTAAAAAGAAATAAATATGGACTACTTACAAAGGGGGAAGTTATTACTACTTGCTCCAAAGTTCTATGGGTATGAAAATGAGATAATCAAAGAGCTTGAGAGATTGAATTTCGAAGTGAGTTTTATAAATACAGACCCGTCAAAAGTTGAAGGTATTCTAAATGGTATAGTGAATAGAATTATACCAAATAGGAATATTATAGTTAGAAACATAGAAAATAGGATTCGTAAGTCCATAAAGGGTATTAGATTTGACATTGTTTTAGTAATAAGTAGTTGGACTGTTACATCAAATCTATCTCACACATTAAGAGCTAATAATCTGACACCCCAGGGACGAATGATTCTATATTATTGGGATAGTTTGGAACGTTTGAATGATGACAGAAATAGATGGAAAGACTTTGATTTCATTAGCTCATTTGATAGGCAAGATGCTCTGTCAAATGATAAAATAATTCATTTTTTGCCATTGTTCTATTGTAAGGCTTTTTGGAATAAAACAAAAAACGATGTATTAGTTGACCTACAGGCGATAGGTTCATTCCGGTTAGAACGATTGGATTATATTGAAAGACTTAGAATTAATAATCCGGAATTGAAGATACAATCGTACTTGTATGAATCAAAACTAGTTTTCTTGTTTCATAAAACATTTAGAAAGAAATATAAAAGAATTGAGTCCTCAAAAGTTAGGTTCTCAAAATTATCGTTTAGTGAAGTCGTTCAAGAGTACTCTAAAAGCAAAGCCGTACTAGACATATCCGCAACTGGTCAATCTGGTTTGACAATGAGAACAATAGAAACACTAGCAATGCATAAAAAAATCGTGACATCAAATGCAGATATTGTTAATTATGATTTTTATAACGAACAAGATATTTATATCATACCTAAAGGATCAAACATATTACCGAGTGCGGAATGGTTTTGTAAACCTTTTGCAATAAATGATTCAACAATAGAAAAATATAGTATAAATAACTGGTTGTTAAGTCTTATAGAACATAGATCTTATAAAATTTCAAATTGATAGGAGTTTTTGTTTTTTTGATGAGAGAACTCATTAAGAGTAAACAGATAATATGGAAGGTAAAAATACTTTTGTTGATAGGACATCTCTGTTGGAAAAACTGTTTTGTTTTTTCTTAGTAATTAGCAGCGGAACTCTGTTCTCAACAGATTACCCATATGCTTTATATGGGCTTGTTATAGTTTTTATAACGATGATAATAACCCGTCAGCTAAGATACGACTCCTCAATGAATAAAGTGACACTTATTATCGGAGTTATGATGGTATTATCTATTTTGCAAATGCTTATATTTTCCGATGCTGGTAAAGATATCCTACTATTACTTAAGAACTTCCTTCTAATCTTTGTGGTTTTCTGCTTCGCCTTTAGTAGTCCTCAAAACAATATATGTAGGTTAGGAGTTATAGTACGAATACTGCTTTTTTTTAGTTTTATCTCAAATGTAATATTTATCCTGTATTTTGTGGGCGGTGTTGTTGAATTTTCCCGTTCCCCAACAACGGATTCTTTGCATTATCATTACTTAGAGCAAATCTGCGGCAATGCTCTGGTCGGTCTTGAGTATAGAAACGGAGGTATTTATTATGAACCAGGAATGTATCAGATTTTTTTATGTCTGGCATTACTGTATTATCTATATGTTCCCAAAATAAAGTTCAAACTATTACTTATTTTGTATCTTATCTTAACAATTGTTACTACTTTCTCAATTTCGGGTTATGCTACAGCCGGTGGTATTATCGCTACCTATGTTTTATGGAAAAAGTATAAAAGCCCTCTTATTAAAATTGCTGTATTGCTTGTTGTTTTTTTTGGTTTCTTCTATGTCAGTCCGCAGTTAAAAGAATCTTTTGAGGTTAAAACAGAAACTAATTCATATGAAGTAAGAAATAAAGATTTATCTTTAGGATTTGATGTTTTTCTTTCTAGCCCAGTTTTTGGGTATGGAATAGTTAATCATGAATTTGCAAAAGCATATGGAAAACAATCAGAAAGTGAAAGGAATAGTTCAAATGGACTAATGAATCTTCTTATTTCTTTCGGGTTGGTGGGTGCAATAATTGTTTTTGTTTGTTTTATGGGAATGATAAGATGGTTATCTCGCTATTTTACTCCCAAAATTCGGTGGGGCTTTGCCATCTGGTTTATTATATCTTTGAATACAGAGTCTATTTACTTGTTACCATTATTCTTTTATATTTTGGGGGTAGGAGCTGCTAATAAGTATGATGAAAGACTAATGAGAAAGTCGGTTCTCAATTCGAGTGTCGCATAATATTTTATAAGAGATGAGCGTCGTCATTTTATTGTCTTGCATGAATCAATCAGATTCATCAATAATTGAAAGAAGTAACATTCAGACGGATGTTCTTATTATTAATCAATGTGATAATGATGAAATAAAAGAATTTAGTTTTATCAATAAGTATAATGTTAAGTGCAAGGCGAAGATTGTCTCAACCCGTGCGAGGGGTTTGTCTAATAGTAGAAATATGGCTTTAGATTTTTCATGGGGAGATTATTGTGTTTTTTGCGACGACGATGAATATTTTGTTGATGGGTATGAACAAGTAATCGAAGAGCAATTTAGTAATCATCCTGATTTTGATCTAATATCATTTAAACTAGTTTATGATAGAAAACAATTCAAAGAAAATGTGTTTAAGTATAATCGTTTCTCAATAACCTCTGTATCTAGCGCACAAGTTGTATTTAATCGCGCAAAAGTGCTTTCTACAGGAGTAAAATTTGATCCATTATTGGGATCGGGCTCGGGTAATGGCGGTGGAGAAGAAAGCAAATTCTTATTTCAATTAGCATGTAAAGGTCTTAAGGGAATATACGTGCCATTGTTATTAGCCAGAGTTAATAGTAATAGCAAAAGCTTATGGTTCGAAGGTTATACAGACCAATATATTATCAATATGGGATGGTCATATCGTCGCATTTATGGTACGCTCTATGCTTATCCTTTAATTTGTTATCATGCATATAGGCATCGTAATGAGTACAATAGAACATTCACTGTAATCATAAAACTTTTGCTCAAGGGTTTTTTTGAAAATAGAGAAATAACTAAGAATACCACTTTGATATAATTCAATGCTTTCAATTATTTGTCCAATATTAAACGAGGAAAAGTATATCGCTCAATTTCTTGACTCATTGTTAAAGCAGGATTATCCAAAAGATGAATTGGAAATTCTGCTGGTTGATGGAATGAGCACAGACCGTACAAGGGAGATAGTGGCTGGATACACGGCCAAGTATCCTTTTATTCGTGTTATAGATAATCCTGATAAGATTGTTCCGTATGCTATGAACCGTGGCATTGAGGCTGCCAAGGGTGATGTAATCATGCGCTTGGATGCCCATGCATCGTATCAGCCGGATTACTTTTCTGTGCTCGTGAAAGGACTGCGAAGACTTAATGCTGATAATGTAGGAACAGTCTGCAAGACGGATGTGCTCAATAAAACACCAAAAACCTTGGCGATACGCGAGGTGTTGGGAAATAAGTTTGGTGTAGGTAATTCAACATTCCGTACTGGTATTGATCGAGAGCAGGAAGTTGAGACCGTGCCATTCGGATGCTGGCGAAAAGAAGTATTTGAGAGGTATGGCAAATATGATGTGCGACTGGTTCGTAATCAAGATATTGAGCTGAACAAACGCATTATCCGAGGAGGCGGTAAGATATACATTTTGCCTGATACGTATTGTACCTACTTGGCACGTGAAACATGGCACGCATTAGCTAAGAACAACTATGGAAACGGAAAGTGGAACATCTTGACGGTATATTATACAAAAACGTTTTCATCGCTATCCTTGAGGCATTTCATTCCGTTGCTGTTTTTGTTGTCGCTTATAGTACCTTTGTCGTTAGCATTAGTGTGGTGGCCGTTTGCTATGATTTCTGTTGCCTCATTATTGGTGTACACGGGATTGCTTTCAACTGTAAGTGCAAAATTGGCTATGCAAAAGAACCTAAACTTTTTCTATTTGTTAGCAACATTTTTTGTCCTCCATCTGTCGTATGGGTGGGGCAGTTTAGTGGGAATATTGAAATTGCCATTTACAAAACGCTAAAGAGTTCTTTGATCTGAAGATGTCGAGCGCAAATACAGAAGCATTCTTTAAACTGGTTAAAGCAGGCCTTTGGGAGAAGGAAGCCCGGCTTTCGCAGTTTGGAGTGGTGAACTATGTAGAAATAACGAGTCTGGCTGAGGAACAGTCGGTGATAGGATTAGTGGCATCTGGTCTAGAACATGTTACTGATGTAAGGCCGCCTAGAGAAGATGTGCTCCAATTTGTGGGACAGACCCTGCAATTGGAACAGCAGAATCTGGCCATGAATAGCTTTATCGGTAATCTGATCGAGAAACTACGACATCAAGGCATTTATGCTATCTTAGTGAAAGGCCAAGGAATTGCAAAGTGTTATGAAAAGCCGCTATGGAGAGCCTGTGGGGATGTGGATCTCTTTCTAAGTGATGATAATTACGAGAAAGCCAAAACGTACTTATCGGCTCTTGCATCTAGCGTAGAGGGTGAGTATGTGAGTGAAAAACATCTGGGAATGACCATCGATGAATGGGTTGTAGAGCTACATGGCCGACTGTATAGTGGATTATCGTCGAAGGTTGAAAGAGAGTTGGATAAGGTGTATGAAGACACATTTTATGGAGGTGCAGTAAGGTCATGGGATAACAATGGTGTACAGGTGTTTCTATTGAAAGTTGAAAACGATGTGTTCTATGTGTTTACGCATATACTACAGCACTTTTTTAAGGAAGGATTGGGTTTGAGGCAAGTTTGTGACTGGTGTAGACTGCTATGGACTTATCGCGATTCATTGGATTACGCACTTTTGGAATTACGTGTTCGTAGGGCAGGGTTGATGACTTTATGGAGGGCTTTTGGCGCATTTGCTGTAGAATATTTAGGGATGCCAATCGAAGCGATGCCTTTTTATTCTTCAGAAGAAAAATGGAAACGGGAAGCAGAAAAGATATGTGCTTATATTCTGGAAGTTGGGAATATGGGGCATAACAGGGATAAAAGATATATGAAGTATCCCTATTTGGTGCGGAAGTGTTTCTCGGCTTCTAGACGTATTGGTGATTTGATAAACCATGCTAGGATATTCCCACTGGATTCAGTGCGTTTCTCGTTTGCGATCATGAAGAATGGGCTGAAAAGTGCGATTAAAGGAGAAGGTTAATATGAAATACTTGAAAGCAATCGGGCAATTTTGCAGTTACGTGTTTGTTCCACAAAGGAGGCCAAAGGAAGTATGACGCAAGATGAACTGTGGAGCAAGAATTATGAGGCGGTTCTGGCATTCATTAAGGAAAATCAGAGGAATCTCTCAAAATACAACCTTGAAGAAAGGAAACTCTTCACTTGGCTCAAGCACAACCGGAAACAAATGAATCAAGGGTTACTAAAACCAGAGCGAGTGGAGAAGCTCAAAGAACTGCTCGCACTCACTGAGGTTTACCGAAAGAAGAACCAATACGAGTAGGTTACTTCTTGAGGTAACGGATTACTTGATGCCTGTTGGCCCTTCGGTTCTTGCGGCAGGAGACGTGAATCCAGAAGTCCTTGCCGTTGGTGGTCTCGAGGATGAGTTGGTCGAAGTCGGTATTGCGCTCGAGCCAGTCGAACCACTTGCGGGCGGTTTCTAAGTCGGTATGACGTTTATTGTCATCCCAGGCAGTATAGCTTGTTAGAGGCAAGCGAATGTCAGCAGCTTCGCCTAATGTGTGTTGGGAAGCGTAAGCACCACCAACCTTGACGTTGAGTTGGTTGCAACGGTAGCCGGAGCTGATGACAATGGGGCCGCCAACGAAGGAGCGGAGGGGCTCGAGAACTTCCTTGCAGAGTTGTTGCAACGTGGGGATGTACTGTGAGGGGACACGATTGTCAATACCATACTTAGCTGCCGTCGCAGATTTTTCAAACTCCGAAAGTTTGAAGTGCTCGGACAGCTGAAGGTTGAGGGAGGAGGGTCTGGGAGGAGGGAGGTTAAATGTTAAAAGTTTAACAAATCGCTTTGTATAACGCATAAAATTAAAGTATCAAGATATGTTCAATTTAGACAAGTTTATCGCTGACAGCGTGACGTTCCGTCCAGTCAGCATGTTTGAGCCGGATATCCAGGCGAATGCGGAAAAGTTGACCCAAGAGATTGAGGGCAAGAGTGTTTGTGTGATTGGCGGTGCTGGTAGTATCGGTTCATCATATATCAAAGCCATCCTGCGGTTTAAGCCCGGGAAGGTGGTGGTGGTTGACCTGAACGAAAACGGGCTGGCAGAACTGGTGCGTGATGTGCGTTCTACGCAGGGCCTTTATGTGCCAGAAGAGTTCCGCTGCTACACCCTGAACTTTGCAGATCCTATCTTTGAGCGCATCTTCCGTGAGGAGAAGGGTTTTGATATTGTGGCAAATTTCTCTGCACACAAACATGTACGTTCGGAGAAAGATAGATACTCTGTGCAGGCTCTGATTGAGAACAATGACATCAAGGCCAAGAAGCTGATGGATTTGCTGAAGGTATATCCACCAAAGCATTTCTTCTGTGTTTCTACCGACAAAGCTGCCAATCCCGTGAACATCATGGGAGCCAGCAAACGCATCATGGAAGACCTTGTAATGGCTTACAATAAGTATTTCAAGGTGACTACCGCCCGTTTTGCAAATGTGGCTTTCTCGAATGGTTCGCTGCCTGACGGCTGGATTCATCGCTTGCAGAAGAAGCAACCGCTGGTGGCTCCGAGTGATGTGAAGCGTTACTTTGTTTCGCCTGAGGAGTCTGGCCAGATTTGTATGCTGGCTTGCATCCTTGGTAACGGAGGTGAAGTGTTCTTCCCGAAATTAGGTGAAGACCAGATGCTGACATTCTCTGCTATATGTGATGAGTTCGTAAAGGCTGAAGGCTTTGAGAAGAAGCAATGTGCCAATGATTCAGAGGCTGTGGCGTATGCAGCCAAGATGGGATATGAGAGTGAGATATACCCAGTAGTCTATTTCGGTTCTGATACCACCGGTGAGAAAGCCTACGAGGAGTTCTACGTGCCGGGCGAGAAGATTGATATGCAGCGTTTCCAGGCCCTGGGTGTAGTTGAGCAGGCCACTCGCCATGAAATGAATGAAGTTAACGGCTTCTTCGACAAGCTGGAGGGTATCTTTGCTAAGGAGGACTTTACCAAGGCGCAGGTGGTAGAAGCCATCAAGGAGTTCATCCCGAACTTCGAGCACGAGGAGAAAGGCAAGAATCTTGACCAGAAGATGTAATGATGTCTTTTTCTGAAAGCACTTTGGCAATTCTGTTCATACGTCTTTTGGCCGCAAAGGCGACCAAAGGATTACTATAATCTTTGATCTATGACCCAAGATGAACGCTGGCTTGCAAAATACAATGAGGTGAAGACCTTCAATGAGGCAAATCATCGTAATCCTTCCAAGCATCGTATTGAGGAGCACGATATGCTTAACTGGCTCAAGGCTTCCAGAAAAAAGATGAACGCTGGGGAGTTAAAGCATGAAAGGGTGGAGATGTTCGAAAAACTATTAGCTTTGTTCGAGAAGAATAAGAGGGTGAATCAATATCAATAGTGCGTTGGGAATATGGACACTCTAAATATCGTAATAAAAGATTATTTGAGTGCTGCTAAAACTGATTATGCTATCATGATTAGTGGCGAGTGGGGATGTGGAAAGTCATACTATCTACACCATGAGTTTGAAGAGCTTATCAAAACTATAACGGTACCTCAGCAAACTGCATCGGATGAGAAGAAAGTCTTATGGGGAAAGGATAGTAAACCTGTTAAGTTATATTCCGCCGCTCATATATCTTTGTACGGAGTTTCTTCTCCAGAGGATTTTGAGTATCGAGTATTCTGTGGTATTAATAAATGGGCAGAAAACAGACTGGTTAGGGTTGTTGGTTTAATTGGTGAGAAGATAGCTGGAAGCAAAGGTATAAGTGGTAGTAAGAATGATATAAAAACATTAACCATTATTGGTGAAGATAGGGTACTCGTTTTTGATGATCTTGAGAGAATATGTGAGGATAGAATAACTGTAAAGGAGGTGCTCGGGCTAATTAATACATATGCAGAGCATTTAAACCGCAAAGTTATTATTGTATGTAATGAGAAGGAGTATCTCTCAGATGATACAGATAAAAATGTCAGAGATGATTACAAGAAGTATAAGGAGAAGAGCGTACGGTTTACATATTTCTTCACACCCGATGAGGAGGCGGCATACGATGCGATGACCAAAGGTGTTCCAGAGGGTGCATATAAATGCTATCTTAAAGATAATAAATACGCGATTCTGGCAGTATTTCGCGTAGGAGGTAGTATAAACCTTAGGACACTCAAATTCTTCATAGATACTTTTGGCAAGATATACGATGAGGCCAACAAGTCCAAGCATGCACCTAGGATTATAAATAATTATATGATAGCCCATATGCTTTATGCAAAGGAGCATAAGAAAGGGGTAACAATAGATGAATTGTGCTCGTTGGACGATAGTCAGTTCATAATAGATGAAAATGCCATTTTCGGAATACAGGGTAAAGAGGAGCCGGAGAAAAAGAAGGATTATGGAGCTGAGTTTAGAGAAACGTATAGCACGGTTTATTCTGACTTCGTAAACAGCAAAGCATTACTTGAATATATTTCTTCTGGTTCTATTAACAGGAGCAATCTTTTGAAGGAGTTTCATGGCTTAGAAATCAAATATGATAAGGAACAAGGAACAGAAGAAGGTCGTGTCTATAATAAACTGAATAATACTGCTCAACTGAAAGATGAGGAGATACAACCTTTACTGGAAAAGTTGATTGGCTTCATTAAATCAGATAAGTATAATCTCTACGACTTACTGTATATATACACGTTATTCCTAAAGTATAATTACTGGCACATTGGAGGTTTTGAAATCACTAAAGAGATTGACGAATTAGTCCTATCGTCGATGGAGCGTCAGAAAGAAAAGCATATATACAATTCCATGTTTGAATATAAGACGCCTATATGGGACAGCAGTGCTGAAAGCAAGAAGGAGCATGATATGTACAATGCTATAAAAAGTGTGGCTAGCAGGATAAACAGAGAGGCAAGAGTTGCTAATGAGGCAACAGAATGCAATCAGTTTATTGCTGTTGTTGAGGGAGGTGATGTAAATGAGTTAAGGAAGTACAGGATGGATGGGAATAACAGGATGTCGGTGAATGGAATGGATTGGGATAGAATAGGTAATCTTATTCTTACTGCACCAAATCCGATTGCCTGCGAACTTTGTGACTGCATCATCTTCTTAACACCGGATGCTGCCTTGGTATCTGTTACAGAGCAGGAAAGAATAAGAGAGAAGTTGATCCCGGTATTAGATGCATTTATGACGAAGCGGAATGGCGAACTAAGAGTAATAAATGTTACGTATCTGCTGAAGCATCTTAAGGAAGTTACGGGCATGATAAGTCGTTATCAGGTATAAAAGTAAGCGGGTTGGTAAGACAGAGTGGGCGCACGCCCTGGCGGGCGCCCACTCTGTGTGCGGAGCGAAAGGCTCTAATGGCGTCAGCCATTTGTGCCTGAAGCGGTGATGATGGTAATATGAATAATAAAGAAAACAAATAATTATGGCGTTAAAATGGATATTTGATAGGCTGGTGGCCCTTATTGGGCTGCTGTTCCTGTGGCCGGTGTTACTCATCGTCGCAATTTTGGTCAAGGTTAAAATGCCGGGCGGCCCCGCTTTCTTCGTGCAGAAGCGCGTGGGCAGGAACGGGCGGTTGTTTAACTGCCACAAGTTCCGCACGATGACGGTGAAACACAACGGATCTACAGTGAGCGTGGCGGGGGACAGCCGCATCACTCCTTTGGGAGCTAAGCTGCGTCACTGGAAGCTGGACGAACTGCCCGGGCTGTGGGACGTGATGATTGGCAACATGAGTTTTGTAGGGCCACGGCCTGACGTGCCCGGCTATGCAGACAAATTAGTTGGAGATGACAGAGACGTTCTCAAGTTACGTCCCGGGATTACCGGGCCGGCGACGCTGAAATATCGGTTGGAGGACGAGTACCTCGCTAACGCAAGGACGCTGGCTTACGGCTTAAAACTTACGGCTTACGGTGTTTCGAAAGAGGAGTTGGAGAAGATGAACGATCAGGAACTCGCGGTGTGGTATAACGACAACGTGATTTATCCGGATAAGGTAAGGCTTAATTGCTATTATTATCGGCATTACTCTTTCATCAAGGACATACAGATGGTTTTCTGTACGGTGCTGGGGAAGAAGATGAAGTATGCGGGGGAAGAGATCTGAGTATTTGCAATATGGTTATAACACAAGCAATATTGTATAATTTAACAGCGCAGGCAAAGGCATCTCCTCGCCTGCGTTGTAATTTGGATTTGCGTAATTCTCCGGAAGATGGCAGCCAGCGGATGCTGAATGCTATTGAGCCAGGGAGTCCGTTGCCTGTTCATCGGCATAAATATACTTCTGAGACAATTGTGTGCTTGCGTGGTCGCGTGGTAGAAGAGTTCTATGACGAGTTGGAGCGGATATGCACGGATTCTATTATGCTTTCTCCTGGAATCGACCGTTAATGGGAAGCAGCTACGTAGGGCTGCTTCCACAACTATACAAACTCAACAATAAACAGGAACAAATGAGCCTCTGAACTGCATGGCAAAATGTACAAACAACTTTACGAAAAAAAGTACAAAGAATGTTTGCTTATTACAGCTGTACAAGGCCCTGAGGGTGCACTTGCTGCACAGATTGAGAAGCAGTGGGGTAGTGTGGAGGCTTTCAAGGCTGAGTTTGAGTCTAAGGGTGTCGGTCTGTTTGGCTCTGGCTGGGTATGGCTATCGGCAGAAGCTAATGGTTCTTTGGTTATCACGCAGGAGCAAGGGGCATCTAATCCGGTGGTGAAGGGCTTGAAGCCGCTACTGACCTTCGATGTCTGGGAGCATGCCTATTACCTGGATTATCAGAACCGCCGTGCTGCTCATCTCTCTGCTCTTTGGCAGATCATCGACTGGAAGGTGATAGAGAAGAGGTATGATGGGTGAAGGATGATGTTATCTGCGTAGCAAGACACGGATATGTCGGTCATGAAACTATTGGTTTGAGAGAATTCGAGCTTTGCTCGCTTCGCTAGTCGAAGAACTTCCAATAGTGA
>JAEEGL013309298.1_pt1 | contig 29608 bp, 27 predicted proteins | sample 9134231 | NCBI WGS metagenome assembly JAEEGL01 (sample SAMN16246548, study PRJNA631951) | gut metagenome | biome: gut microbiome; feature: rumen; material: fiber-attached | host: Bos | place: Iran: Karaj | collected 2018-10
AAACTTTTGCTTAACTTTGCACCGGAGTCTGAAACAGCCTCCTTGCATATCCCCACATATTGGTCGAGTGCCTCTGTAATTTTCGTCATAACTCAGTATTGTAAGAGACTACTAAGTTACTGAAAATCAGGCACTTGACCAAATTTTATTAGTTATATTATGTTAATGTAACTCATTGATTTTCAGACGATTAAATGTATAATTAACTAAGTGTTGTAAATATCTTCTTCGCTTTTATCTGGCGTTAGCTTTAGCTGTTTATCGACATCGGTTTTCCTTATATAAAAGGGAATATAGCGCTGGCTTGTTTCAATTTCAGTAAAATCAAATTTCTTTTTAGACCTGTCTATAATAGGAATATTGGAATAGTTATTTCCACGAATATCAATTAAGTTAAATAGTTCATTGACGCAGTTTTGAGGACCACATATTTTTTTCCTTTCTTCATCTTGCCTAATTATACTGCGAATAAGGATTCCACCATATTCAACTTTAGTAGAATCTATGGTAATATCCACTCCGCTCTGATGAAAGAACCATAATCCTTTTGAGCAAACTCTTGGATAAGTGATTATGTCAGGATGTTGAGAGCTATAATAGTAAAACTCAATCTCAGCTATTTGATAATGGGTTTTATCTTTTATTATACAACACTCATTCATCAATTTTTCTGCACAAGTTTTGAGCTTCTCAGAATTCAAGAACTTACCATCAAAATGCTTATAAAACGCCAAAATTTCATTCATTGTTTCTGTTGTTTAAGTGAATAATAATTTGTGTCCAAGGTATAAGAAGTTTTTGGATTCTGCAAGTTTTTGGGTAACTTTTTTCGCTTTTGAGTGAAAAAAGTGGTTCATGAGAGTCATAATAGGTCGAAAAAGAACAAAACAGCTGCATATTTCGTATTGATTCCACTGGCTGTCCCTATTCTCATGTTATTGTTGTTACGCACAGTTCCATCTGAACTGATAGTACCAAGACGCATATTGTTGTTGTCGCGTACAACGCCATCAGAGCTAACAGTTCCCAAACGCATATTGTTCCGATCTCTGATAGTTCCATCTTTCTCGATAGTGCCAACTCTACGGTTGTTATTATCCCTGATGGTTCCATCTTCGAAGATTTTTCCAAGACACATATTATTGGCATTGCGAATCGTACCATCTGACTCGACCTTGCCAAGCTGCATGTTGTTGTTGTCGCGGTAAGACTGGGCAGAGCTAATATTCTCCACGAACATCAACATTAATAATGCAATAATCACTTTGTACTTCATGGTGCAAATATAATAAGTTTTTCTGAAACTACCAAATTTTGTCAGGAAATAGCAAGATTACGCAAGGTCATCAAGGCTTTGGGGAATCTTGTGATTTTGGAGGGCGGTTTTACTTTTATTAAGCCATACAATGAAAAAGTAATTCGATTTTTTGCGAATTTGTGGATTATTTATTATCTTTGCACCCGAAATAATAACTATCATGGTTGTAACGTTTAATGAGGACTACCTTGAGAAGCTCTATTCTAAAGGAGAGACTGGAACAAAAAAGATTTGGTTTCAGCCCCAAATAGTTAGGGGGTATCAAAAGGGAATTAAATATCTGATTCAGGCAAAGCGGAAAGAAGATTTGTATCCTTTTAAGTCTCTTCATTTTGAAGCACTACATGGTGACAAAGAAGGCAGATTTTCCATCAAGGCAAACGATCAATATAGAATTGAGTTCACGCTGGAAGAGTCGGACGAAGAACCTGTAGTCACTATATGTAACATTATGGAATTGTCAAATCACTATAAATAATAAGGTATGGCTAAGATTGATTATACGAAAGAGAAAACAGCTAACAATATGATGTCGTCTATGTTGATTCATCCAGGTGAGATGATAAAAGATGAGATTATAGCACGTGGCCTTACTCAGAAAGATTTGGCCCAGCAGATGGGTGTGTCCTATACTGTGTTTAACGAGATACTGAATGGCAAACGTCCTGTAACAACAGAATATGCTTTGTTGCTGGAGGCTGCGCTTGGTACAGATGCAAACATTTGGATTGGACTGCAGGCAGATTACAATATGCAGAAAATGAAGCAGGACCGCTCCTTCATGAAACGTTTGGAGAAAATCCGTAAGATTGCTGCAATATTCTAGAGGGATTACGGTTCCGCTGGTTATTTTTGGAGATAAAAGCAAGATTCCGCAAGGCCCTGATGAACCTTGCGAAATCTTGTTATTTTGGAGGGCGTTTTTCCTCCTTTATTAACTCGATTCGTCGATTTTATTATCTCGATTGATGATTTGAGTTAATGAACGGTTTTGGGGCATTCCTTCGGAAATAAAAGAAAAGTGAACTTTCCCTTGGTTCTTTCCTCGCTTATTCGTATCTTTGCAGCAGAAAAAAGAAATGATTATGAAGAAGTTTTTATTATCATTGGCGTTAGTGCTGTTGGCGGTGATTGCTTTGGAAGGATGTGCGACGGCTGAAGAGAGGGCAAAAAGGGCTGCTGAGCAGGCTGCCAAAGTGAAGGTCGCGCTGAAGGAGCGGCATTATAAGATTAGTGTTGACCGCATGTATCCGATGAAGGGTGGTTCGAAGAGCGTGTCGCCGAGCTATTCGGTGGAGGTGAGGAACGATTCACTGATTTCCTACCTACCGTTTTTCGGACGTGCCTATCAGGTGCCTTATGGCGGGGGCAAGGGTCTGAATTTCTCTGAGCGCATAGGCAGCTATCGTGAGTCGCCGGCAAAGAACGGGCGTCGCCATATTGAGATAAACGTGAAAAACGACGAGGATAGCTATCTCTATGTGATTGAGATGTTTGACAATGGTAATTCGGACATAGAAGTACAGGCTCAACAGCGTGAACGCATCTCGTATTCCGGCGAAATGGTGTTCGAATGATCACGGGAATTCCTGATTGCTTTGGGAGATATATCAAGAAGGCTTCCCCACAAGGAAGCTTTCTTGATATTGTTGTCTGATGTCGGGAATCGCTTATTTGCTGTTGAGGGCTTCGGCGAACTTGCCGCTGGCGTGGAAGCCCTTGTTATCGGCGGAGCGGGTATAGGCGCGTGTCCAATAGCCCCAGTCGAAGCGCTCGTCGTAGCTTAGGCTGAAGTGGATGTCGCGCGAGGTGCCGTCGTCCATGTAGCCTGAGAAGTGGTAGTCGCTGAGGGAGTAGTCGTAGATGTAGACATCGTTCCAGCTATCGGCATAGCGGATGCGAATTTCGCCACCATAGACATCCCATTCGAACTCGCAGTAGTAGTAGTCGTCGTAGCGGCTGTTGATGTCGTAGTCGACTTCATAGCCCCAGCCTCCGTAGCTGTTTTCACGCTCGAAATACATGGTGGTGCGATAGCTTTCGCCCGAGAATCCGTAACGGTCGCGGATGTAGGTATCGATATATCCCGTCCAGGTGCCTTCGAGGGTGTAGGCTTCCTCGCGATCCTCGCTGTCACGCCAGAGCTCTTCGCAGCTGGTGAAAACTGTGGTGGCCGTGAAGGCCATCGTTATCATCGTCAGGTAGGTAAAAAACTTCTTCATAATCGTATGCAATTAAAGGGTTCAACTTTTATTTCACACTGCAAAGGTAGGTATTATTTGCATGTGAAGCAAGTTGATTTTCCTATTTCAGCGTAGGGAAATTCCTATTTTTGAGAGGAATCCTCCTTCGCCTTCTTGCCGAACTCGGGGTCGATATCGAGGAACCACGTGACGACATAGGTCAGCGAACAGGCTGCAACGACAATGAGGAAGAAGGCCCGATAGCCCACGGACTCTTGCAAAGCTCCGGCAAAGAGGCCTGGAATCATCATGGACAATGCCATGAAAGCCGTGCAGAGGGCATAGTGGGAGGTTTTGTGCTCGCCTTGACTATAATAAATAAGGTAGAGCATATAGGCCGAGAATCCGAAGCCATAGCCGAACTGCTCGATGAAGACGCAGACATTGATGACAAGCAGACTGTTGGGCAGGACATAGGAGAGATAGACGTAGACGAGGTCGGGCAGCGTGATGGCCAGCACCATAGGCCACAGCCAGCGTTTCAGTCCGTCGCGACTGGCGGCAATACCGCCGAGAATGCCACCCAGCGTCAGTCCGATGACACCTACAGTACCCTGAACGAGACCGTATTCACCATCACTCAGGCCGAGACCGCCATTATGGCTTGCGTCGACAAGGAAGAGGGCACTGACCTTTGCCAACAATCCCTCTGGCATACGATAGAACAGCATGAAACAGATGCCCGCCCAGACCTGTGGTTTCTGGAAGAAGGTGACTAACGTCTGGCGGAACTCGTTGAGGATGCCGCTCACCGTCTTCTGCATCTTCTCGCCATCTTCCGAGGGACGTGGCAGTGCCCAGCTGTGATAGAGCCACAGGGCAATAAAGAGTCCGGCCATCAGGTAGAAGACAAGGCTCCACGAATAGCGGATGTTGCGCGTAAGAACCTGCAAAGCACCGGCCAAGCCGACAAGCAGTCCTGAGGAGAAAATCGTGGCAATGCGATAGAACGTAGAGCGAATGCCTACGAAGTATGCCTGTTCGTGCTGGTCGAGACCCAGCATATAGAAGCCGTCGGCAGCGATGTCGTGGGTGGCACTGGAGAAGGCCATCAACCAGAAGAAACACAGCGAGCCCTGCAACCACCAAGGTCCGGGAATGGTGAAGGCGACGCCGGCAAGGGCTGCACCGATGAGCAACTGCATAGTGACAATCCACCAGCGCTTGGTGCGGAGCATATCGATGAAAGGACTCCACAGAGGTTTGATGACCCACGGCAGATAGAGCCACGAGGTGTAGAGCGTGATATCGGTATTGGACAAGCCCAGACGTTTGTACATGATGAGCGAAATGGTCATCACGGCGACGTAGGGGACACCTTCGGCGAAATAAAGTGTGGGCACCCAGGCCCAGGGATTTCTCTTATTCATTTTCTCTTCTTTTTAACGTTATAACGTGATATCGTTATTACGACTTTAGTAAATACGTTTAATTTCTGCGTTACGATAGTAATGGAGGAGGATTTCGTCGTACTTGAAACCTTGCTGGCCCATGACGGCGGCACCAATCTGACAGAGACCGACACCGTGCCCCCAGCCCTTGCCATGAAGGCGGAAGCCGGTAGGCGTCTTTTCCACATCGAAGGCGGAACTGTAAAGGTGGCTCTCGCTGAGCGCGCGACGGATTTCGAGTTCCTTACCGATGGTGAAGGTCTTCTTCGTTCCTACGATTTTCAGTTTCCAGATGCGCCCGCTCTTGCCTCGTTCGAGGGGAATGAGGTCGGTGATACGACCGAAGTCGTCCTTGAGTTTTTCGTTGACGAGATCCGAAATCTCGTCCACGGTGTATTCCAGCGTCCAGCGGAAGAAATCGTTGGTCTCGAGGTCATAATCGTTGAGCACCTGCGAGAGAACGGCACGGTCGTTGGTGTTGCAATAGGGGTCGTCGACGCTGACGAGATAGGGCTTGGGCGTGTCCTCCCAGCAATACTGGAACTCCTCGGTGACACCTCCGCAGCACTTCGAGAAACGGGCATCGCAAATGTCGTCGCCATAGCAGAGAATCTGTCCGCGCGTGGCTTTCAGAGCCTGCTCGACATTGGGACTGGTCTGCTTGGTGATGCCCTGATAACGCTGGCAGTGGTCGTCGGCACAGACATCGAAGATGGCATGGTCTTCGCGGTCATACCAGCGGATGAGTTCGTCGTCCTTCTTGACGAACGAGAAGAAGCCGTCCTTATGTTCACTGGTCTGTTCGCGATGACGCATCTGTGCCAGGAGCCACGAGCGGCTGATGACGGCATGGGCCTTGAGCAGTTCGAGACCTGCCGTAGCCTTCATCTCGCTGGAGATGACGGAGGCGAGATAGCGTTCGACAGGCAGTTCGTTGATGGCGGTAATCTTGTCGGACTCGACCACCAGTCGCAGGGTGCCTAAGAATGTCTGCGTCTCCTTGCGTTCCCAATGGAAATTGACGCCGATGGTAACGTCGAACAGCGAGAACGAAGCATCGACACTGGAGGGTGTGAAGGTCAGCTCGCGATACTGATTGCCACGCCACAGGATGCCACCCTCGGAGAACTCCACCGTCTGACGTCCCTCGATGGTCTCGCCTTTGGCAGTATAGGGCGCATTGAGCGAGAACTCAATCTTCTGACCGCTGACAATGCCCACAGTGACGTTAGGCTGTCCTTTTGAAGTCTGAAGTTTGAAGTTCGAAGTTTGAAGTTTCGACTTTTCACTCTTTACACGCTCGATGACCTGCTGCATCTGCTCAGGGGTGAGCGACAGTTCGCGGTAGATGCCGAGGATGAGCTCAGGCGTCACGCGACGGAAATCCTGTTCGCGGGGGGTGATGATGAGACCACCCATATCGACGGCACCCGGGCTGATAATATATTGTGCGTCACCCTCGGCAGTATAGCACGCAGGACGATGCTTCCTGCGAGGCAGCACCACGCTGAGCAGCACATCTTCAGCACGCCACACGATGACATTCATCATGGGCTCCGTATCGTCATCGGCAGGGGGCAAAGCGTCGTAGAGCCGACGGAACAAGCGTTCGCCAACACTCTGGCTATGACTGCGGATGACGAAGGCCGCGGCAGGATAGTCGGCAACCAGGAAGATGCCGTTATCGTCGTCGTCCTTCACCACCTCAACAAGGTTACGGCTCAATCGTTGCCAAGCCTGTTGCAAAGGCAGATATCCTGTGCCGACAGACTGGAGATGAGCATGATCGGGAGCCGAAGCGCCACAATGGGGGCCATTATATAATAAGGTGACATCCTTATTTTGCTCGGCCACCTTGAGCATCTCGCCATACATGGGCAGGATGCGCTGGGGCTGGTGTTTCAGCGTAGGCAGCGTGAAGTGAACGGGCAGAATGGGGAACGGATTGACCAGCAGCTCGTATTTGCCATCAACCACACGGTGCATCTGTTGCTGAGGACGATTCTTGGCACACAGGAAACAGGGGCGCTCGGCAATCGACTTAGGGTCGATCTTAGCACCCGTAGAACCGATACGGGCAGGATTCCACTGCGCCTGCAGGGTAATGTTATCTGTCACGAGTTCGCGCGTCTCCACCTGTTGCAGGTCACGATAACGCTGGCGGGTCTCTGGCCACGTCTGCAACTGGCGTTGGAAGAAACGAATGATAGAAGAAAGCGTCAGGGAATCGTCCCTACCCTGCTGTACGCGCTGGCGGGCCTTTAGTTCGATGGTGCGCAAACGGTCCTTATAGAGGTTGTTGGCATTGATTTTGTCAACAGACAAGGCTGCATCGGAATTGCCGCCCCAGCGACGACAGAGATAAAGCTCCGTAAAGATGCGTCCGATGCGGTAGTGGCGCGAGAATTGCAATCCTAAGGCATAGTCCTCGCCATACGACGTATTGGGGAAACCGATGCTGCGCAGAACAGGTGTAAAAAAGGCTCGCGGAGCCCCTAAACCATTGATACGCAGGGCGTTGTTAGGACCGTTCTCGTCAGTCCACTCCTTGTGGGCAATGAGTCCCGGGGGCAGGGTGTTCAGTTCGAAGTCGCACATTCGGTAAGAGCCAATGACCATTGCAGCTTTCTGCTTGTAAAAAGCGTCGACGATGGTCTGCAGGGTCTTGGGCGAGGAATAGAGGTCGTCAGAATCGAGCTGGACAGCAAAACGTCCGCAGTGCTCGCTATAGACAGCCTCGTTCCAGCAACCGCCGATGCCAAGGTCGGTGCGCTCAGGGGTGATGACGTGGAGCTTGTCGCTGTGGCACAGCGACATACTGGACAAGATATCGGAGGTGCCGTCCGTGGAGTGGTTGTCGACCACGATGACGTTATACTTGAACGACGCTTTCTGCGACAGGGCACTCTCGACAGCATCCTTGATGGTCTTGGCACGATTGAAGACGGGGATGACAACAGAAGCCTCGACATCAAATTCCTGTTCGTTGAAGTCAACATCCTGATACTGAGTGGTATCCACCAATGCGCCCATCGCACGCAGATGGGCGGTACAGGCCTGTTCCATCTCGATTTGCACCTCGCGATTGGCAGGATTCACATAGTCGAACTGCTTCTCGCCAGAGGCACGGAGGTCGAGTTCTTCTTCAGTATAAAGGTACTCGTTCAGATGGAACAATTGTCCCTCGCGACTGAGGAACAGGCGGAAATCGTAGAAGCCCGCATAGCGATAGTCGGCATCACGGTCGCTGGTAGCATATTTATGGATGAGCGACGTGCGGATAAGCAACAACGAGCCGAAATCGAAGTCATCACGAAGCGAACCGTCCTGATAGTCTATCACAGGATGACGCTCTAAATACGTCTCACTTCTTCCATCTTCCGTCTTTTTCCTAACCTCATAACGGTCGGCATACACCATGACGGCACCCGTATCAACAGCGGTAGCCATCATGCGTTCCAAGGCTCCTGCACCAAGAGTGACGGCTACGGGCTTGAGTTGCAGCAACACATAATCGGCTGTGGCCTTCTCGGCAATATACATCAGCATGGCGCTGCTCAACAAGGGAATATCTTGGAGAAAGAAAACACCTTTCACCGACGTATTTTGCTGCAAATGGCTAGCCAAAACGGCCGTCTGTTGCTCGTCGTGACAGGCTAAAAAGCAATCTATTTTCTGTATCATTATTCTATCTTTTGCTAATATTTAGGCACAAAGGTAACCTTTTTTCTTTAAATAACCAAAAATCTTAATTCTTAATTCTTCATTCTTAATAAAAATGTGTAACTTTGCACCCATGATACCGCAAAAGAAACGACTTTTGGGGCTGACACCGACGGAGTTGAAGGCTATCGTCGGTAGTTTGGATATGCCTGCTTTTACAGCTAGGCAGATAGCGCAGTGGCTCTACGTGAAGCACGTCAGGAGCATCGACGAGATGACGAATATCTCGAAACAGAACCGCGAACGGCTGAGCGAGGAATACGAAGTTGGAGCAATGGCTCCGATAGACTGCCAACGGAGTAAGGACGGGACCATCAAGTACCTGTTCCCTGTATGTTGTCATGGCATGACAACAAACGAAACAGGGCTGTTTGTGGAGACGGTATTCATCCCTGATAAAGACCGTGCGACGCTGTGCGTATCGTGCCAGGTAGGTTGCAAGATGAACTGTCTGTTCTGCCAGACGGGCAAACAGGGGTGGCAGGGCAACCTGACAACGGCAGACATCCTGAACCAAATCTATGCATTGCCTGAGGTGGACCGCCTGACGAATATCGTGTTTATGGGACAAGGCGAGCCCATGGACAACCTGGATGCCGTATTGCAGACATGTGACATCATGACGGCAGACTGGGGTTGGCAGTGGAGTCCCAAACGCATCACGGTGAGCAGCGTGGGCGTGAGAAATAAGCTGAAGCGGTTCCTTGACGAAAGCGAATGCCACGTGGCTATCTCCATGCATTCACCCCTGCACGAACAGCGTCTGCAACTGATGCCTGCCGAGAAGGCGATGCCCTTGGCGGAGACCATTGCCCTGCTGAAACAATATGACTTCACCCACCAGCGCCGTTGCTCGTTTGAGTATATCTGCTTTGGTGGTCTGAACGACTCGCCGCTCTATGGGCGTGAAATTGCGAAATTGCTGGAGGGACTGGAGTGCCGCGTGAACCTTATTCGCTTCCACGAGATTCCCAATGTCGACCTGCCAGCGTCTGACGAGAAACGTATGGAGGCACTACGCGACTATCTGACTGCTCACGGCATCACGACAACCATCCGAGCCTCGCGCGGACAGGATATCTTCGCGGCCTGCGGACTGCTATCGACAGCAAAAAGGAATAACGAAATATTGAAATAACGACATAATTATGGAACAAGAAAGAAAAATCCGCGTGGCTATCACGCAGGGAGATACTAACGGTGTCGGTTACGAGGTGATTCTGAAGGTCTTTGCAGACCCAGCCATGCTCGAACTTTGCACACCCATCATCTATGGTTCGCCCAAGATTGCTGCCTATCATAAAAAGGTACTTAGCCTGGAAACGAACTATACTATTGTCAATTCGGCCCAGGATGCCCGTGACGGACGAGTGAACATGCTGAACTGCTTCGACAACGAAGTGAAGGTCGAATTGGGAACCCCTTCTACAGAGGCTGGCGACGCAGCTTTTAAGGCGTTGGACCGCGCCATGACCGATTTCCGTGCCGGGCTTTACGACGTGCTGGTGACGGCACCCATCAACAAGGCGACCATCCAGCGACCCGGTTTCCATTTTCCCGGACATACTGAATACATCGAGACCAGCGTGGGTAATGGTCAGAAAGCACTGATGATTCTGATGAACGAGACGCTACGTGTAGCCCTTGTCACCACGCATCTGGCTATCAAGGATGTGGCACGCGCCATTACCAAGGAAAGCATCATGGAGAAAGCAACCATCTTCCATCAGGCCCTGAAGCGCGACTTCCGCATCTCCTGTCCGCGTATTGCCGTGCTAGCACTGAATCCCCATGCCGGCGACGACGGACTCCTTGGCTCTGAGGAAAAAAACATCATCGCACCTGCCATTGAGGAACTGGCCAAGAAGGGCATTCAGGCCTTCGGTCCCTACCCTGCCGACGGCTTCTTCGGTTCAGGCAACTACGACCATTTCGACGGTGTGCTGGCCATGTATCACGACCAGGGACTGGCTCCGTTTAAGACCATCGCGCTGGAAAACGGCGTCAACTACACAGCTGGACTGCCTATCGTGCGCACCTCACCCGATCACGGTACAGCCTACGACATTGCCGGCCAGGGCAAGGCTGACGAGCAATCCATGCGTCAGGCTATCTATACGGCCATCGACATTTTCCGCAACCGTCAGAACTACGACGAGCCCTTGAAGAATCCACTTCCTAAGCTATTCCATGAGAAGCGCGAGGATGGTGAGAAGGCTCGCTTTGCCGTGCGTCCCAAAGAGATGTTCCGCAAGGACAAACCTGTTGATAATAGTGACGAGAAGAGAGAAACAGGTCATGAAACGACAGCGGAAAGTTAATTTTCTGCCAAAGTATGCCATTATGTCAGATTTTCTTTGTACCTTTGCAGCCAATTGCGTAAAAAACGGCTAAATGAAGACATCCGAACTTCAGAATATTAAGCAGCGTTACAACATCGTAGGCAACTGCGAGACACTGAATAACGCGCTGGACGTTGCCCTCAAGGTGGCGCCCATCGACCTTAGTGTGCTGATATTCGGAGAGAGCGGTGTGGGTAAGGACATCCTGCCTCGCATCATCCACGACAATTCTCCACGACGCCGTGAAAAATATTTCGCCATCAACTGCGGAGCCATCCCTGAAGGCACCATCGACTCCGAGCTGTTCGGACACGTCAAGGGCTCGTTCACAGGTGCCGTCAACGACTCACAAGGCTACTTCGGCGTAGCTAACAAGGGTACATTGTTCCTTGACGAAGTGGGTGAACTGCCGATGGCCACACAGGCACGACTGCTGCGTGTGTTGGAGAACGGAGAATACATTCCTGTTGGTGGAACGGAGATTCGCAAGACGGATGTGCGCATCGTGGCTGCCACGAATGTCAACATCCAGAAAGCCATCAGCGAAGGTCGTTTCCGCGAGGATCTCTACTACCGTCTGAACCAGGTGCAGATTCAGATTCCTGCCCTTCGCGACCGTGGAGAGGACATCGTCTTGCTGTTCCGTCTCTTTGCCCTTCAGATGGCAGAGAAATACCGCATGGACAAAATCGTGCTGACAGACGAGGCCAAGCAGATGCTGATGCGCTATAAATGGCCAGGCAATATCCGCCAGTTGAAAAGCATCACCGAGCAGCTGTCAATTCTGAGTGCTGAGCGCACGATTACGCCCGACATCCTGATGCAGTTCATTCCGCAGGATCCAGAGACCACTCAGCTTGCCACCATCCACAGAGAAGGTGACCACTCGTTTGAGAACGAACGTGAGATACTCTATAAGATACTCTTCGAGCTGCGTTCCAATGTCAACGACATGCGTCGTGAGATGAGTACGCTGAAAAAGCAGATTGAGGACGTGCAGGGTACGACGCCTGTGCAGACTCCGTCACATTTGCCGACAACACAACTCTCACCTCTCACCTCTCACCTCTCACCACTAAACTCTGCTGAAGTGGCGGAGGCAGAGGAATATGTAGAGCCCTCGCCAGAACTGGAGAATCTGAATGTCAACGACTGGAGCAGACAGGCGCTGGAGAAAGCCCTCGACCGCAATGGCGGTAATCGTAAGAAAGCAGCGTTGGAACTGGGCATCAGTGATCGTACACTCTATAGAAGATTGAAACAATATGGACTGGACAAGTAAAACGACATATAAGCTATTAGCCTTTAGCTGTTGGCTGTTGGCTGTCAGTGCCTGCTCCGTGAGCTATAAGTTCAACGGTGCCAGTATCGACTACACCAAGACGAAGACCATTCAGATTGCAGACTTCCCCATCCGTTCCAGCTACGTGTGGGGCCCTATGGGACCAATGTTCAACAACGAGCTGAAAGACCAGTTTGCCAACCATACACGTCTCTCGCAGGTCAAACGTAATGGTGACCTGAAGATTGAGGGCGAGATTACGCAATACACACAACGAAACAAGTCGGTCAGCGCAGAGGGCTATTCTGCACAGACTGAGCTGACAATGACTGTCAACGTGCGTTTCACGAACAACGCGAAGCACGACGAAGACTTCGAAAGAACGTTTTCGGCCAGCCAGAGTTACGAGACGACACTTACGCTGAACTCCGTGCAGGAGGATTTGGTTGCCCAGATGTGTAAAGACCTCTGCGACCAGATATTCAATGCCACGGTGGCGAACTGGTGATGTAAGATATAAGAAGTAGTAAGATATGGAAATAACGGAACTCATTAACCACCCCGAGCTGATGGATCGCGACACGCTCTACGAGCTGCGTTCCACGTTGGCGCTGTATCCGTATTTCCAGACGGCACGCCTACTCATGCTGCAGAATCTCTATCTGCTCCACGACCCATCGTTCGACGAGGAACTCAGACGGGCTGCAGTCTACGTCACTGACCGTAAGATCATCTTCCAAATGATAGAGGCGGCGCACTACCAAATACGTCAACAGATAAGCGCATCCAGTGCTTCTGCTTCGTCTGGCACCACCTCTCGTACCATCGACCTCATCGACACTTTCCTCGACTCCATTCCTCAGGAAGAGGCTGCTGCCGAGAAACAAGACCGCAAACCTACCCCTACCGATGCATCTGTTGACTACGTGACCTACCTGTTGGCTACCGAAGGAACAACAATGCAGAGCGACAATACTCCACAAATGAAGGGGCAAGACCTGATTGACACCTTCCTTGAGCAGGAACAGGGACGCATCTTGCTCAGCGACCTGCCCCAGACTCCGGAAGATGTGCAAGAAAGTGAGGAGGAAGACGTGGAAGAAGAATACTTCACCGAGACACTGGCACGTATCTATATCAAACAGGGACGTTACCAGAAAGCTCTCGACATCATAGGCCGACTGTCGGAACGCTATCCGAAGAAGAATGCCTATTTTGCCGACCAAATTCGATTCTTAGAAAAATTAATAATAAACAGTAATAACAAAAACAAAAAGTAACATGTACACATTATTTGTAATTCTTATCGTGATTGCAGCCGTACTGATGATTGGTATCGTGCTGATTCAAGAGTCTAAAGGTGGTGGTCTGTCATCAAGTTTCGCTGGCTACAACCAAGTTGCCGGTGTTCGCAAGACCACTGATTTCATCGAGAAGGCCACATGGGCACTGGCTGCCGCTATGGTTATCATCAGCGTTATCTGCGCTTGGGTTGCTCCCACCGCTACCGCTGACAGCTCAGTGATGGAGAACATCGAGAACCCTGTCACCAATCCTAACAATCTGCCTGGATTCGGTGCCAGCCAGCAAAAGGACGCTGCTGCTCCTGCTGATGCCGCTGCTCCTGCTAAGGATGCTGCCGCACCTGCCGCAGATGCTCCCGCTACTGAAGCTCCTGCTACAGACCAAAAGGCCAAGTAAACATTACCTTCTCACCATGAAGGAATCAAACTGCGCCTGACCTGTTTTTCCGTAACAGAAAAGGCCTACACGGATGCCTTTCCAATAACCACCGTTCATTGGGAAGGCATCTGTTTTTGTATAGTTTATACCGTCGGTGCTATAGGAAAACTGATGACGATTTTGTACGCAGTCGTTGGTGATGCGGAGCCACAGTTGTGAGAATTTTCCCTCTTTGACAATCTGTCGTTTACCGTGAGCCTCTACGAAAACACCTTTTTTGCAAAGTCCAATGCCGCGAAAATTCTTGCCCGAACAAAACAGTCCAGCATAGCAGTCGCCTGATGCCGTCAGCATCGTAGTACTCTCACTCTCATAGCCCACAACCTTCTGCGTGAGCATATTGCGGCAAAACTTCAAACTGTCAGCAGGCATTGCCGTAAGCGTCAGCCAACCCTTGCGCTTTGTCAGGCTCCAATGACTGTCAACGGGATTGTGATTCCACTGCCATTGCAGGCCCAGAATGGGACCTGAGAAGTCATCATCTGCCTGAGGAAGGAAGGATGATTCGGAGACTATCGGTTTCTGCCATGCTGCCACGGGTTCACCAATGCCATTTCTATCGTAGTCGACACCCATCAGTGGCCAACCATTCTCCCAACGGGCAGGCTGCAGATGAACTACACGTCCAAGGACTGGTGTCTCCTGGAAATGATAAAACCACCACTTACCATCGGGTGTATCCACCAGCGCTCCCTGATGCGGACCGTTAATCATCGTAGAACCCTGCTCAAGCACTATCTTGCGTTCGTACGGGCCATAGATATTCTTGGCACGCAATACCGTCTGCCAACCTTGTCCGACACCTCCTTCCGGAATAATGAGATAGTACCAGCCGTTACGCTTCATAAACTTCGTACCCTCAGCCACAGGACCTTCATAGACCGTCACACCCTCATCCAGCAACTGTTTTCCATCGGGCGACATCCGATGGACGATGATAGGTCCTGCACCATGTCGGCTACGACCCAGATAGGCCTGCCCATCGTCATCCCAGAAAGGACAAGGGTCTTCCCATTTCTCCACACGTTTCACCAGATGAAGCGGCGACCAAGGGCCGCGCGGGTCTTTGGCCGTACTCATATACAAACCCTCGTCGGGTGTACAGAAATACACGTAGAAAAGCCCATCATGATAGCGGATGGCCGGTGCCCACGACCCTCCGGCATAATGCTGGTTGCTGTCCCAGCCCGGCTCATTTATGCGACGGTATATCTGACTGATGTACTGCCAGTTCACCATGTCGACAGACTCCAACACCTGCATACCCATAAAATGAAAGTCCGATGCTACCATATAATAATGATCGCCCACGCGTATGACATCGGGATCGGAGAAATCGGCATTCAACACCGGATTCCTGTACGTGCCGTCGCCCTGATCACCCCACCCATCCGTGTCGATGTTCACAAAGTCAGGGCGTGCGTCAGGCGCTGCTGTCTGAATATCCACATTGCTGAAATGTATGTTGCGGGCATGCCGGACAAAGAATCCCTTTGCAGGCAGATTGCCCCACATGGTCGACTCTGGGTAGTCCTTCTCTTTTTCGTTGGCTATCGTGTCGTTGATGGCCGACAACTCAAGGGCTTTCACACCGCCCTTGTGGTGTATCGAGATATTCGAGAGCCACACATTACGCACGCAATAGCCAGGCAGACCCGTTATCGAACATCCCATCGAACCTGCATTTCGAATCTGGATATTATCAAGGCGTACACCATTGATGCTGCCCACATGGTCTATTGGCACCAATTTTGCCGATTGCAGGTCCTCCACGCCGGGATTCTCATACACCCAGCCCCTGCCGCGATTACCCAGACGGATAAAAATGGGCGACTCCGTGCCTTCAACGGTAAAGTCGGAGACACTGACATTTTCCAACACGCCTCCATCGACAATTTCCAACGAGATAGCCGACGAACCAATCCACTGCCCGAAGAACTTCTCCTGCTGATTGCTGCTCGGCTTCACCACAATACCCGAGATGTTGATATTACGGAATCCGCCATTCGTCTCAGTACCCAGCTTCACCGCATTGCAGTGACTCGACACCACGCAGTCGCTGATACGGATATTCTCACACAAACGGGGCGACGTGCTCTTCAGCGTGATACCATCGTCGTCGGAGTCAGCTATCATGCCCTGAACGACAACCTCATGACAGCCATCAAGGTCGAGCGCATCATTATTATAGTTGTTGCGATTGAACACCTTGATACCTTCTATCTTCAGACGGTCACAGGCCAGATAGTGTTGCATCCAGCACCCCGAATTCTTCAGCGTGATATCCTTGATGACAACATCCTCGCTCTCCACAAATCGCAACAGGTGCGGACGGGTGATTCCCTCGTCGTTCCAAGTCAGCTTCTTAAAAGCCCGACCCCGTCCGTCAATGGTACCATAACCGCTGATGACCACATTCTTCACCCTGTTAGCATATATCAACTGAATGGTTTTCACCTGTGTTCGCAGCGAGACATAGTCTGGCTTCACGGGCAGGTAGTCTTTCAAGTCAGTGCTGCCATAGATCGTTGCACCATGTTCCAAATACAAGTGTACATTCGACTTCAGGATAATCGAACCGATTTTGTAGGAACCCGTAGGAACCACTACCCTGCCCCCACCGGTCTTCGAGCAGTCGTCTATTGCCTGCTGCAAAGCCTGTGTGCTGAGCACGGTAGTATCTTGTCGGGCACCATAGTCCATGATGTTATAGTCGCGAGCCTGAACTTTCGCTGAAATCATTGCCAGTACAAGCATCATTGCGGCAAAAATATTCCTTATCATACATTCATTGTTTTAAGTACGTGCAAAGATACGAATTATTCATCAGAAAGAAGGTATTAGAAAATAGAAAAGTTGATTACCTTTTCACGAAACGATTAAATTATGTTAAATACCAGCCTCTTTGCGACAAAACATAGCAGAATTTCTGATTTCTAATTCCTTATTACTAATTTTTTTTGTACCTTTGCATCCGATTTGGAAACAGAGGGGCGTAGCCCAGTTGGTTTAGAGCGCTTCAGTCACATTGAAGAGGTCGCCGGTTCGAGCCCGGCCGTCCCTACAAATCAAAAAGAAGAGACCCGCTTAAGGGTCTCTTTTCTTATTGATTGTCGTTATAACGTAATTACGAGATAACGTTATAATGAGATATTACGAAATGCTACTTGGCGTAAGCAACGGAGCGGGTCTCGCGGATGACAGTAATCTTGACCTGACCGGGATAGGTCATCTCGTTCTGGATCTTCGAAGCAATTTGTCCGCTGAGTGCCTCAGTCTCAGCATCGTCCATCTTGTCAGCACCGACAATGACACGCAACTCACGACCAGCCTGGATGGCGTAGGTCTTGGTGACACCGGGATAGCTCATGGCAATGGCCTCGAGGTCGTTCAGACGCTTGATATAAGCCTCGACAATCTCACGACGTGCACCAGGACGTGCACCAGAGATAGCGTCACAAATCTGTACGATAGGAGCAAGCAGCGTCTGCATCTCCATTTCGTCGTGGTGAGCACCAATAGCGTTACATATATCGGGTTTCTCCTTGAACTTCTCGGCAATCTTTGCACCGTAGATAGCGTGTGGATCGTCAGTGTCCTCGTCGGGCACCTTACCGATATCGTGCAACAGTCCGGCACGCTTAGCCTTCTTGGGATTCAGCCCCAGCTCAGCAGCCATCACAGCACAAAGATTAGCCGTCTCGCGAGCGTGCTGCAACAGGTTCTGACCGTAGCTTGAGCGATACTTCATCTTACCAATGATACGGATGAGTTCTGGGTGCAAACCATGAATACCAAGGTCGATGGTGGTGCGCTTACCAGTCTCAATAATTTCGTTCTCCAGTTGTTTCTTCACCTTGGCAACGACTTCCTCGATACGTGCGGGATGGATACGTCCGTCGGCTACCAACTGATGGAGGGCCAGACGACAGGTCTCACGGCGAATGGGGTCGAAGGCAGAAATGACGATAGCCTCAGGGGTGTCGTCAACAACGATTTCAACACCGCAGGCAGCTTCCAGAGCGCGGATATTACGACCCTCACGTCCAATGACACGACCTTTGACGTCGTCGTTGTCAATATGGAACACACTGACGGAGTTCTCGACAGCAGTCTCAGTAGCCACGCGCTGGATGGTCTGGATAATGATTTTCTTAGCCTGGGCATTGGCATTAAGCTTCGCTTCGTCCATGATTTCATTGATGTAGGCAGCAGCATCGGTCTTGGCCTCATCCTTCAACGACTCCACCAGACGGCTCTTGGCCTCTTCAGCAGAGAGTCCTGAAAGTTCCTCCAACTTAGCGCGCTCCTGCATCTGCATCTTCTCGAGCTCTTCCTGCTTCAGCGTCAGCACCTTCTTCTCGTTATCGATACGGGTCTGCTGGTTGTCGAGCTCATTCTTGCGACGTCCCAGTTCCTCCTGGCGCTGGTTCAGCGATATCTCGCGCTGCTTCAGCTTGTTCTCGCTCTGCTGGATGTGCTGGTTGCGCTGCTGCACTTCCTTTTCCAACTCTGACTTCTTGTTCAGGAATTTCTCCTTTACCTCAAGCAGTTTCTTTTCCTTGATTACTTCGGCCTCCTTCTTGGCGGCACCAATCATTTCATTATATTTTCCCTTCACTACGAAGCGGAAAATCATAAAGCCACAGAAACCTCCTACAATGAGGGCTGCAGCAATCAGAATAATACCAACAATAATGTTCATAAACGTTCTTAGTGTATATATAATATGTTAATGATCTCTACTTTTCATCACCGAGGGCTTCCTCGATTTCACTTGTCAACTTAGCGAGAACATTATCATAGGGCGAGGTATCGTTATTGGAACGCTCTTTCTGATACATCAGCGCAATGTCTATCAACGTCATCAGCGCCACTGTATGTTCACTCTTGCGCCCCTTGTACGCCTGTGCATAGGCGTTGTAGCGCTCAGTGATGAGCTTAGCTGCAGAGCGATAGTATTCTTCGTCTTCACGGTTGATGACGACTTCTATCTCTTCGTCGTAGACGTGCAGCTTGATATGTAATCTGTCCTGTTTCTGTTCTGGCATAGCATCAATTCCTTATTGATTTTCATCGCTGAGGATAGCAATGCATTTGTTGACATCACGAATCAGCTTCGACAACCGATCTTTGGCTCCCGTAAGGTCACCATCGGTAATCTCAATCATCTTCGCCATTTTCAGTGAATTATAGTCTGACTGCTTCTGTTCCAACTTCTGACGCAGTTGTGTCAACTCCTGCTCGTTTTTTTCAAGCATCCCATACAAATCCTTATTCTCCTTTTTCAGCTCCTGAAAGCGGAGAATCATTTGCCGTATGCGAGTCTCAAACGTCGCCAAAGTTTTCTCGTTAGCGGTCATACTTTTTCACTTTATCCCACAAAGGTAGAAAATATTATTGACAATTGATAAATGTCAATTGAGAATTATTATTTTTTAACGTTTATTCCTTTGGTTTGGGCTCTTTTTTAGCCAACATGACGACCTTATAGACAAAATTAGTGGTCCACTGCTGGGAGAATCCCAACTTCTGCGCATACTGTCGAATAGCCACTACGGTCTTCATGACACCGGCATCCGAGAAGTCGTTTTTCGTGAATATATCGTTGACCGTTTTCTCTGTCATCGTACGGATGGCACTCTTAAAGATACTCGGCACACGAAGCTTGAACTTCATCAGATTTCCCGTCAGCATCATCAAGTCCTGTGTGAAGCCTGAGAACTGATACATGTAGGACTGAATGTCCTGTGGTTTCTTGCAACGCTTGCGGATGCTCTGGTCAATCTCCTTCGTGAAGTCCTCGTCCATGCCATAGAGTTCTTTGAGCATCTTCTTACACTTTGCCTTTTCAGCCAGTCCCAGCTTGTTGTTCTGGGTTGGCACCTTCAGGGTGGCCTTAAACACACGCAGGTCGGGCAATGCAGCCATATTGGTGATGCCCAGGTCGGCAGCCATTACTGCCTGGAAATATACACGAATCAGAGTCATGAAATCTTCCATGCCTCCAGCCTTCTGTTTTTCTTCCTTTTTTCCGAATAAATTTGATAAAAATCCCATATTATTAATTAATGTATTGAATTCAAAAATTAGAGTTTATAGAAACGGCAGATTACCATCCCCATTTCTCATACTCAACATTGATACCACCCAACATAAACCAGTTGGCCAGCGTCTGCTCGTAGAGTCGCAGGAGCTGTACAGGAGCCTCCACATTCTCGCTGAACGGATAGATAGACAACGCGCTGTCTGCCTCTGGTGCTGACGAGGGTGACGTCAAAAAGTAAAGAACCACCTGTCCAATATCTTCAATGGTAATGCCGGCATCTTCCAACATCTCCTCGGCATCCTCGGGAGTGAGGTCAACCTTGGCCAGTGCGTCCTTAACACCAGGAATCAGGTCCATGATCAGAGCCAGGATACCAGATCTGTTGGCACGATGGGATGCTACCAACTGTGGAGCACTGCTATTTTTGACGATCTTGCGCAGGTCGATGCCCCAGCTCTCCAGCGTCTTGATGACCTTCATGATGTTGAGATCCTTCACTACGTTGTGGTAATAGCGGTTCTGACCACCCTCATAATAGAGAGCGGGCCAAACCTGGATGGCAGCCGCCGTCTGTATAAACCACACAATGGCAGCATCGTCGTGGTTGAGTTTGAACACCACTGTATTGGTCTGCAGATTGGTCTTTCCAGGCACGATGCTGGGGGTGAAGCCTTTTTTCTTCATCCAGGGAATGATGACGCGCCCTGTCTGAACAGGTACATAGCGGTCGTGGCGTGAATGGAAGAGGAAGTACTTCTGCGTAGTGTCGGGAGTCCATGTATCCATCAGCGACTCTGCGCGCAGTTTCTTGCGGAGAGTCTTTGCTTCCTCGCTCTCGACATCAAAATAGGTAGGTGTGAGCATGTGGCTAACCGAATCGCTACCAATGTTCTTGGTAATCTGCGACATGTGGAGCTTCTTATCGAGGAACCATTCCTGAACATGTGATGCCAGCGGTTCCTGGAAAGCGTCATGATAGTCGAGGCCCAAGCCATACCACTCGTTATAGGCTATAATCAACTGTGCTATGGCGCCCACATAATCACAATAGTCGATACGCACGTACTCGGTATAGGCCTTCTCGATGTCGAGGGGGCCACCGCCTGAAAAGGTCTTGTCAAAGGTGACACCTTTGTCCTTGTACTCCATATCGCTCAACTTGGCGGCAAACATCGACTCTGTGCCTCCCTGCGAATAGCCCATATTGAACAGATAACGTCCCTCGGGGATGCCTTTGTCCTTCATCAGTGCCTTGGCTGCCAACAATCCGTCAAGCGAGTTGCGGGCGTTGGTGTCACCACAGAGGTAGGCCTGAGGTTTGTCCTTGGAAGAACCGAAGCCGATATAGTCACTCATGACGAGCACATAATTGGGCTTCAGGGGATTACACATGAAGGCACCTGACAATCTGTCTATCTCGGAAGAGGGAGCCTCGTCAAGCGCAGATATGGTATAGTGGTTATAGAGTAAGATACCATCAGAGGGTACGGTTCCGTTGACAATACCCAACGGTGCAAGAATGACACCGCTGATAGTTGCATCGTTGCCCTTGGGATCCTTCGATTGATATTCGTAGACAATATAGCGCACATCACGCGAGCCTATCGTAACGCCTTTGACCTTATACTTGATAGTAGAATCCTTTTCTACGATGATTTTATAGGTAGCCTCCTGTGCTTCTGCCATCAAGACGCATGACAGCATCAACAGCATCATAAGTATCACTTTCTTCATTGCATCGGATATTTACTTGATAATACGTTTGCGCGCTGTTTGGCCTTTTTGCTCGATAAACAGGCCATTAACAGGCTGGCTGACACGCTGACCATTCATATTGTAGTAGACAGCAGAGGGCTGGTCAGTCTCGTTGAAATCAACGCCCTGAACAGACGTTTTGCCGCCTATCACCTCGAAGGTTGCAGCCAAGGGATAGTGGTCACCCAACGGCTTGCCATCGTGTTTGTATCCTTCCGTATCGAAGACGAACGATACGGGCTTAATCTTCGTACCAGTCGCAGGATTGATATAGATAATCTTATCCAACACCTCACCGCTTTCAAGCATATTGGCATCATCCTCACAAGCAACAATACCATTTACGGGATCAGGGTATTTGCCACCCTTCTCCAGTTCTACCCAAACGTCAGATGCAGTACCCTTACCGGAATCAGCAATGGCATCAATAAAGTTGGCTTTGATTTGATCACGGCAATAGTAGCTGTTCATGTCGCCGACAACAATAATGGGACGGGTGTCCAGGTGCTCCAGCACATCGTCCCTGAGCTGTTGCCACTGACTCAGGCGGGCTGCACGGTCAAGCGTGTCGACACCTTCCTTCTCGTCAGCCAGATCTCCGGCATCCATGTGCATGTTATAGACAAGAATACGTGTGCCGTTGGCCAAGGTCAGTTCACTGCGACGGAAACCCTTGCGAACCAACTCGTCAGCAGCATGGCTGAACTTACCGAAGCTATTCTTCCAAAGCACTCGCTCGGTATTGGTCATCGTGATGTTATTCTTCCAGCAGGCACCCAGGCCATCGGTATCAAAGTCTTCATTCTGCAAGTGCAGGAAGTCAATCTTCTTGCCGGGGATGTCGATACCCACTCCACCAAGCCATTTGTCGAGTTTATAGTCATCCTCCAGCCATGTGGCCAGTACTTCGTGGTAATTGAAGTCCTCCTGAGTACAGATGATATCATAGCCTTTCTTCAACAGGTACTTACCGATACGGGCTGTTCCAGCATCACCCGGACCGTCAGCATTAACCTTGACAAACCAGATCTTCTGGGGAAGACCGTCAATATTCAAGGTGACAACACTGAACCGCTCATTTTCCTGAGCACTGACTCCATATATCCACGAAACCAGTAATACCAGCGTTAGGGCGCGTAAATATTTCATCATTTATTATTCCTTTATTGTTAAATATCTTAATAATCGGCTACAAAATTAGATATTTTTGCGAAAACTACCAAATGTTTAGAGATTATTTTGTATCTTTGCCACCAAATAATCACAACTAAAAGTTCATAACATGAAAGGTCTTGTATTAGCCGGAGGCAGTGGAACACGCCTCTACCCCATCACAAAAGGCGTATCGAAGCAGATGCTGCCTATCTTTGACAAACCCATGATTTACTACCCCATCTCAACGCTCATGTTGGCTGGAATTCGTGAAATCCTGATTATCTCGACACCCTACGACTTACCAGGTTTCAAGCGTTTGTTGGGCGATGGTTCTGATCTGGGCGTACGCTTCGAATATGCCGAGCAGCCCTCTCCCGACGGCTTAGCCCAGGCATTTATCATTGGTGAGAAGTTCATTGGTGACGATTGCGCCTGCCTCGTCTTGGGTGATAACATTTTCTATGGCGGTGGCTTTACTGGTATGTTGAAGCAGGCTGTAAAGAGTGCCGAGGAGGATGGCCGTGCCACCGTTTTCGGCTATTACGTCAACGATCCTGAGCGCTATGGTGTAGCTGAATTCGACGAGAACGGCAACTGTCTGAGCATTGAGGAGAAACCTGCCAAGCCCAAGTCGAACTATGCCGTCGTGGGACTCTATTTCTATCCCAACAGCGTGGTGGAGATTGCCAAGAACATCAAGCCCTCTGCTCGTGGAGAGCTGGAGATTACCACCGTCAACCAGAAATATCTGGAGGACCGGAACCTGTTGGTGCAGACGTTGCAGCGTGGTTTTGCCTGGTTGGATACCGGTACCCACGACTCACTCTCCGAGGCCTCAACGTTCATCGAGGTTATCGAGAAGCGTCAGGGTCTGAAAGTGGCCTGTCTCGAAGAGATTGCCTACAAGCGTGGCTGGATCGGCAAGGAGCAGTTAAAGAAACTGGCCGAGCCTATGGCCAAGAATGACTATGGCAAGTACTTGTTGAAGTATGCAGAAGGGGCAGAAGGATAAGCTTCTGCCACCATTATTTCGAGAAATAGCGCACACAGTTACGCAGGGCTGTAGGATTACCCATGTCGTACATCGTTCCTTTCAGCCTGATACCCATCATGCCGCTCTTCTGGCGAACAGCCTCAAGGGCGGCAGTCAGTTCTATCTCACGTGTCATGTTCCCCTCTTCGTCGGCTTTCTGGATATCTGCTTCGAGCTGTGCAAACACCTCTGGCGTCAGGATATACTGTCCGAAGACGGAATAGTACTCCTTCTCGCCTTCCTTGTTGCGCACACCCAGGAACTCTTCTGCGTACGAAGCCTTGGGTTTCTCGTTCATGACGGAAACACTCAACTGTGTGCGATCCTTGTCTTCCCACACGCCACTCAGAATACCGTAATGGCTCACATCTGCCAACGGAACAGGATGGATGCCTACCATCAGACGGTTGTAGCGCTCATACTGCTCAATCAGCTGTAAAGCACAAGGCTTGTTCGACTGGCTGCGATAGATGGTGTCGCCCAACAGCAGTAAAACAGGTTCGTTATTGGCAAACTCAGCAGCCTGGAACACAGCGTGTCCAAAACCGCGTTTCTCGCGCTGATACACGTAACGCAGCCGCTTACCAATATCAAGAATGCGATTCTCGTACTCCTGAGCTTCCTTGTTCAACTTACTCAGATGTTCTTCACTCAGCGGACGCTCGAAGAAGTCAGTATACTGAATACGCTCTTCCTCTGAACCCAATACCAGGCAGATTTCCTCCACACCGCTCTTCACCAGTTCCTCCAACAGAATCAGGATGACAGGGCGAACCATACCGTCAGAACAGGGAATCGGGAAGAAGTCCTTCTTCAGCGAACGGGTAGCAGGATAGAGGCGTGTGCCGAAACCTGCCACGGGGATAATGGCCTTGCGGACGGTATGCACGGGATGCAATGTCAGCGTGTAGGCTTTCATGCCTTGCGCATTCAGATAGTCCATCAACCGCTGCTGGTCCTCCTCGCTACGTGCCAGGAACTGTACAGAACCATCACCATGCGAGCCGACACCCTTGCCACCCCAGACCATCGGCTGGATTTGCGGATCGTGCAACACCTCATGCAGCTTCGGAGCCCACAGAGCTGGGGACATCGGGGCTATATGCTGGTCGAACATTTCCTCCGCATGAGTCATGAGCTGACCCAGTGCCTCTGCATCGCCCGAAGCCATATACTTGATGGCTTTGTCCACAATATCGTGGTTCCATTCGCCCAACGCCTTATGCAGGTTCTGCTCAGCTTCTGTCGAAGCAAAGGGATAGGCCTTGTTCAGGTCCGACAGAATCTTGATGGTGTCCTTCTCGGCACACAAGTCGGCAAAGACCCAATACAGCGTTTTCTTCACATTCAGCGGCTTCACCTCAATCTCGTCACCGTCAAAGGTCATCAGGTTGGGTTTCACGCCAAAGGCACAAGCCTGGTCCAGACGTCCGCAACGGCTTGATGTGCGCAACTCACCCAGATAGGCAATATTCATCTCGCCCAGCGTGTTGAGGTTAAGGTTATATAGAATATTGAACGCGCGCGCGACAAGCACACAGATGGCTGCACTTGACGACAGACCGCTCTTCATAGGCAACGTCATTTCGGTTATGCGGATGCGCACACCACCAACCTTATACCACTCCAGCATGTAGCTGGCCACTCCGGCACAATAGCTGAAGAACGAACCCGACTTGGCCACGCGTTTCAATTCCTGCTCACTCATCCGACAGGAAAAGTCGCGCCACACGTCAGCCAACTCAGGGGCATCACTATGCATCTCGAAGATGGTAGATTTCTCCACTTCGGCATAGATACCTTGTTCAATACCTGTCACAATCGAGGCACCTGGCAGAATGTCGGCATTCATCGTGCGATAGTGACCTGCCCAGTCAGTATGTTCTCCAAACAGGCACAGACGGCCTGGAACGAATAATTTTTGCATATTTCCTGATTTTATGTGCAATATTTATGCACAAAGGTACGAAATATTTAAGAAAATGCCAATTTTTAAGCAAAATATTTGGCAGTTTTAATGAAAATATATACTTTTGCAAGCGATAAAGTAAAAAAAGTTAATAATTAAACATCAAAAAACTGCTGCCTATTGACGCAAACTCTACTTCATTAAATTGAAGGAATATGAAAAATTATGGAAGCATGACCGACGAAATGTTGGCCTTGCAGTACGTAGGAGGAGACAATAGGGCATTTGATGAGTTATTAGCTCGCAATCAAAAGAAGCTCTACGATTACATTTTGTTCGTGGTCCGCGACCCCGAGCAGGCTAACGACGTGTTCCAAGAGACATTTGTCAAAGCCATCACAAGATTGCAAGAGGGTAAGTACACCGACTCTGGCAAGTTCTCATTCTGGCTGACGCGCATTGCCCATAACGTCATCATGGACACCTATCGCCAGCAAAAGAACGTTCATATCATTGAGCCTACGCTCGACAATGATCTGAGCAAGCTGAAGAATAATGACGTGATGGACCTCAACCGCGAGAATGAGTTTGTCAACGCCCAGATTCTTAGCGACGTGCGCCATATCATGGATTCTTTGCCTGCACCCCAGCGCGAAGTGGTGTATATGCGCTACTATCAGGAACTGTCGTTCAAGGAGATAGCCGAGACCACTGGTGTCAGCATCAACACATCGCTGGGCCGCATGCGCTACGCACTTATCAACATGCGCCGCATGGCCAAGCAATACGAAATCCAGCTAAGCATGGAGCTCTAGAACATCTAGAATATCTAGAATATCTAGATCATCTAGAGCATCTAGAACTTCTAGAGCGCCTTGAGCTCATGAATAACTTGCTCTGGCGTGGGGCTATGGAACACATAGCTTCCTGCCACCAACACGTCGACTCCTGCCTCAACCAGTCGTGGGGCTGTCTCGCTCTGCACGCCGCCATCCACCTCTATCAGTGCCTTCGAACCACTCTCGTCGATGAGTTTCCGCAAGCGCTTCACCTTCTGAATGGTGTTCTCGATGAACTTCTGCCCGCCGAATCCGGGGTTCACGCTCATCAGCAGAACCATATCGACATCGCAGATGATATCCTCCAGCAGCGATACGGGCGAAGCAGGGTTCAGCGTCACAGCTGCCTTCATACCTGCCTGGTGTATCTCCTGGACGGTACGATGCAGGTGGGTACAAGCCTCCACGTGGACATTCATCATCATCGCACCCAGCTTGGCAGTCTGTTGGATATACTGCTCCGGGTGGACAATCATGTAGTGAACGTCAAGCGGTTTCTTGCACTTCTTGGCGACAGCCTCAAGCACGGGGAATCCGAAAGAGATGTTGGGAACGAAGACGCCATCCATCACATCCAGATGAAGCCAATCGGCCTCACTGCGGTTAATCATTTCCAGTTCGCTGTCCAGATGCAGGAAGTCAGCTGCAAGCAGCGACGGTGAAACCATTGTAGCCATTATTCACTTGTTTTTTTGAATTACACATACGCGCAAACTGTTTCAGAAACAGGATGGTCGCTGGGTTTGGCTGTAAGTTGTCTTGAGTAAAATGCTGCATAGGCAAAATCTATTTTGGGGGTTGTTTCTACTATTAAAACGCAACATTTTCTCATTTATTATATAAACTTGAAAAATTATTTTACCCTACACGATTCCACGTCCTTCATGCCGTTCAGAAAGTCGCGGGCCAGCATACGCTTTTTGCCTGCCAACTGCAGTTCCACAAGCTCTAACAGCTCGTCCTGAGCAGAGACACAAAGCGCCTTACCCTCCGTGCAGATAGTGCCTACGCCCCTACCCTGCTTGCCAGTCTTGCGCGTCTTCCATATTTTCAGCATCGTCTCCTTACCATCGGCTGTAACCAGCGTCGTCCACGCACCTGGCACAGGACTCAATCCACGCACGAAGTCGTACACCTGCTTGGCGCTTTTCGTCCAGTCTATCTCACACGTTTCCTTGAAGATTTTGGGGGCAGACTTGATGGGCAAACCATCAAGCACATTGTCTTGTGCCACCGTCTCGGGGTGACCATCTGCTGCAATGATGGCATCCAACGTCTCTAAGCAGAGCTGGGCACCCAGATGCATCAGCCCGTCGTAGACATACTCCACATCAGCATCATCAGGAATGGCAAACGGTTTCTTCATGATGATACGCCCCGTGTCGATGTCGTGATCCAGGAAGAATGTCGTCACACCCGTCTCCGTCTCGCCATTGATGACAGCCCAGTTGATGGGAGCTGCACCGCGATATTGGGGCAACAATGCCGCATGGACGTTAAACGTGCCATACTCAGGCATTGCCCACACCACTTCCGGCAACATCCTGAACGCCACTACCACCTGCAGATTGGCCCTGTACGACCGCAGCTGTTCCACAAACGCAGGGTCCTTCATCTTCTCTGGTTGCAACACGGGCAACCCATGTGCCACAGCATACTGCTTCACTGCCGAGGGCTGCATCTCCGTCTGATGACGCCCCACAGGTTTATCGGGCTGCGTCACCACCGCCACCACGTTATATCCGTTCTCCACCAGCGCCTGCAGCGTCTCCACTGCAAACTCCGGTGTACCCATAAACACAATTCTCAAATCCTCTTTCTTCATTTTGCCTAATCGTAAAAATCAAAGGGTTAAAACCACTTTTTGCAGCGCAAAGTTACGAACTATTTTTGAAAAACAATGCAAAAAAGCGGAAAAAAATAGCAAGGAGGTGTAAAACTACCGCAGTAATCGAAAATACTTTTGGAATATTTGAAATTTCTTTCGGAGTATTGCATTTTAGTGCCTGGCAGTTGAAGGGAAAGAGTGCCGTGCAAACAGGGTTTTATAGGGGATGTAAAAGGGAGAGAATGCCTAGGTAAGCGGTTGTTGGCGGCCGTGCGCATCAATGTGCGCGGCCGTGCTTATTATTGCGGGCGTGCGCGCTCATCAATGCGAGCGCCCGCCCGCGACTGAGTTTTATACCTTGTATTCATTTACATGTCCCATGTTAACTATTGTTTCGCAAATTTATTTGCAAAGATACGAAAAAATGAAGAAAATTTGCTACCTTTGTGCCAAGTTTTAACAAAACATGAAAGTATGCCAGAGCAGCGGACATATATAGCCATCGACCTGAAGTCGTTCTATGCTTCGGTGGAGTGTGTGGACAGAGGGCTTGACCCGCTGACCACCAACCTCGTGGTGGCAGATGTGAGCCGCACGGAGAAAACAATCTGTCTGGCCGTGTCGCCATCTTTGAAAGCATACGGTATCGGTGGAAGGGCACGACTCTTTGAAGTGGTGCAGCGGATGCGGAAAGTGAACTTCGAACGGCAGAGCAAAGCACCAGGTCATCGTTTGACGGGCAAATCCGCATCTGATTTAGAATTGAAGCAGCACCCAGACTGGGCTGTTGACTATATCGCCGCGCCACCTCAGATGGCACACTATATTGAGGTTAGCTCAAAGATCTACAAAACTTATCTGAAGTATATTGCGCCAGAGGACATCCATGTCTATTCCATCGATGAGGTGATTATGGATGTAACGGCCTATCTTAGCACATACAAACTGACTGCACATGAACTGGCAATGAAGATGATTCGCGACGTACTAAGTCAGAC
>JAEEGL016905496.1_pt1 | contig 29606 bp, 22 predicted proteins | sample 9134231 | NCBI WGS metagenome assembly JAEEGL01 (sample SAMN16246548, study PRJNA631951) | gut metagenome | biome: gut microbiome; feature: rumen; material: fiber-attached | host: Bos | place: Iran: Karaj | collected 2018-10
AAGGAAGTTAAGGACCGTAGAAACGAGGTTCAGCGCTCTGAGAGAAGAGTTCAGCAGAAAGAGGAAAACGTCGAGAAGAGATCGGAAGCGATTGAAAAGAAAGAGCAGAGTCTTAATGCTCGTGAAGAGGCGCTTAACAAGAAGAGTGAAGAGGTTGCTAAGCTTAATGAACAAAGGCTACAGGAACTTGAGAAAATCTCTGGCTTAACCTCCGAACAGGCAAAAGAGTATCTTTTAAAAATCGTTGAAGATGATGTGAAGCACGAATCAGCTGTCATGATCAAGAACATGGAAGCTGAAGCAAAAGAGGAAGCAGATAAGAGAGCTAAGGAAATTGTAGTTAACGCAATTCAGCGTTGTTCTGCAGACCATGTTTCCGAGACTACTATATCTGTTGTCCAGCTGCCAAATGATGAGATGAAGGGACGAATCATTGGTAGAGAAGGTAGGAACATTAGAACACTTGAGACAATGACTGGTGTTGATCTTATCATTGATGATACACCAGAAGCAGTAGTTATTTCCGGCTTTGATCCTATCCGCCGAGAAGTTGCACGTATAGCTCTTGAGAAGCTTATTGTAGATGGTCGTATCCATCCGGCAAGAATCGAGGAAATGGTTGAGAAGGCACAGAAGGAAGTAGCTGCCAAGATCAAAGAGGAAGGTGAGAATGCTGCTATTGAGGCTGGTGTTCACGGCCTTCATCCTGAAGTGATCAAGATTCTTGGTCGTATGAAATTCAGAACAAGCTACGGTCAGAACTGCTTGAAGCATTCTGTAGAAGTAGCACAGTTGTGCGGACTTCTTGCTTCTGAGCTGGGCCTTGATGTAAGAGTTGCTAAGAGAGCAGGTCTTTTACATGATATTGGTAAGGCTGTTGATCATGAGCTCGAGGGCTCACATATTCAGCTTGGTGTTGATATTTGTAAGAAGTACAAGGAATCTCAGATCGTTATCAACGCAGTAGAGGCTCATCATGGTGATGTTGAGCCACAGTCTCTTATAGCTGTTCTTGTACAGGCTGCTGATACAATTTCATCAGCAAGACCTGGAGCTAGAAGAGAAACTCTTGAAACTTACACATCCAGATTAAAAGAACTCGAAGAAATCACTAATAGCTTTAAGGGTGTTGATCACTCATTTGCTATTCAGGCTGGTCGAGAAGTCAGAGTAATGGTTGTTCCTGAGCAGGTTTCTGATGCAGATATGGTGCTCATGGCTCGAGATATTGCCAAGAAGATTGAGGACGAGATGGAATATCCCGGACAGATCAAGGTTAATATTATCAGAGAGAGTAGAGCAACAGATTACGCTAAGTAAAAAAATAAGAGGTTATCCTTTTGGGTAACCTCTTTTTTACATCATTTTATTCAAATTCACTTATTTTCTTGTACATATATGAGCGATGCCATTAGTTATCAGCTTGAGCAGTAATGCCAGTACTGATGTGATCACTATTTCTGTAAGGAAGAGTAGTAATATGTTTGTATTGCTGAAAGCTCTGTTTTGTCCTATCTTTGATAAATGAATGATCACTACATGATGGACAAGGAAGTATTCGTAGCTATATTTTGCTAAGATATCTACAATTTTCATTGGCTTTTGAGCTTTGGTAAATAATGGCTCAAGCCCGGCGAATAAGAGGAAAACTGACAGACACTCTATAGGAATTAAAAAGCTGTGTATTCCAGGAAGTTCAATTGGCATTACTATGAAAAATACATTAAGTATCAGACCTGCTATACTGATGAATCCGGGTAACTTATCAAGTAAGCTCGCCAGGAACATTCCAAGGATAAAATCATATATCTTGATCACCAGGTTCGTGTACATAGGAACACTATTAAATGCCGGAATACTGCTATACAGAATATTGATGGCAACATAATATATGGTTGCTGCTACAATAGTTATATACTTGTTCCAAACAAAGGTTTTTCTAAGAAGTGGATATACCAGGTACATGATAAGGAGACAACCCAGAAACCATTCACCGATTCCAAGTGAACAGGTAGCTATTCCGAAACTGTCAAGATAAGCATCTACACCCAGAATTGTAAAAAGAAAGCTAAAGGGGCCTACATTTTTGCCTGCAAAAGGATCAGCTAAAGATATCTGACCTGTACATAAAAGAAATATGAAATATCCGGCATAAACTATATAGAAAGGGATAAGTATCTTTTTAAAGCGCTTAGTGTAAAAATCTCTTAAGTTGAAGGTAGCTTCATTACTACCCAGCATCAGCCCGCATCCTGATAACATAAAGAATAGTCCAACGCCTATTTTGGCTATATTCATATTGGTATTTTCATAAAGAAAGCGAATACTTGAAAGTTGTCTAATTCCATATATATAAAGTGTGAACAACATGTGGTAGAATACTATTGAGATCATCGATAGTACTCTGAGAACATTCATGAAGTTATATCTTTTTTTCATACTAAGGCTCCGTTATATCTATATATTTTGATGAAATCGAATACATTTAATATTACATCAATACGCGATGTTAATTCAATATTTGCAAAGAATGACTAAAATAAAAAATAACACTTGATAAATTAAATTGCACGCAATATAATATATTCAAGAAAATTTACTTGTGGAGGTGGTAGCAATGCATGAGTCGGGCGAGGATTACATCGAGACAATATATTTGCTCAAGAAGAAAAAAGGTACTGTCAGATCAATAGATGTAGCTAATGAACTTGGATTCTCTAGACCAAGTGTTTCAAGAGCTGTCAGTATTCTCAAAGAAAATGGACTCATCACAATGGAAGAGGATGGTGAGCTTGCTCTTACAGAAGAGGGCCTTAAGACTGCCAAGCATGTCTATGAGAAGCATACAAATCTTACCAAGTTCCTTATTATGACAGCGGGGGTTAGTGAAGAGATTGCTGAGAATGATGCATGCAGGATTGAACATATTATTAGTCCTGAGACATTTAAGGGCATCAAGAAATATATTAAGGAACACAAATAATTAAAATGAATATGAACCATTTAAAGCGACCGTGAATGCGGTCGCTTTTTGTTGCACAAGATTAAAATAAGTAATCTCGCAGAGATCCCTTCGTTTTTCTATGTATACTTGAGAAAGTTTATCCGTTCAATGTCTTGCAGATACAGGTTAGCATATGCTAACATATAACACGTTAGCGGTTGCTAACTATAACAATAATACTATTATGCTATAAGCATTAACGAAAGGATGAGGAAGGTATGAGTAACGTAAAAGTTGTATATTGGACAGGAAGCGGTAATACACAGGCAATGGCAGAGGCTGTTGCAAACGGAGCAAAGGGAGCAGGTGCTACAGCGGAGGTTATTACTTTTGATGCTATCACACCTGATCAGGCATCTGCAGAATCTGTTATTGCATTTGGATGTCCTGCTATGGGAGCTGAAGTACTTGAGGAAGGAACAGTTGAACCTTTTATGTCTGAGTATGAAACAAAATGCAGTGGCAAAAAGGTTGCTTTATTTGGCTCCTACGGTTGGGGAGACGGTCAGTGGATGAGAGACTGGCAGGATAGATTAAAGGCTGCAGGTGCTACTATCATAAATGGTGAAGGCGTAATTGCAAATAATGCACCAGATGATGATGCTATTTCAGCATTAGAGGATCTTGGAAGAATGCTTGCACAGGCATAAGGTTTGATATGGGAATAGATGTGTATGAGAAAATCCACTTCGATAACATCCAGCATCTGATAGCTTTTCACTGTGCTCCGGTCCTGACTGGGATCAAGATATCCAATCTTGTCGTCACCTGTGAAAAGTCTTCCGGAGAAGTATCTAAACTACTGGATGGAACAGAATTTGAAGTATTTGAGCTTTCAAGATTGCGCGGAAAGGTGGCGCTTCTCATATTTAACAGAGAAAAATTACTTAGATACTTAAGCGAAGCGACTTGCGCAGAGTTTCTTATGAATATGGGGCATTCAAGTACAGATGTTGATTGTGTTTTAAAAGAGCTGGCACTTAGGTATTCTGAATATGAAAAAGAGAATGCGTCTTTCCCGCATGAACTAGGTATTGTTCTGGGATACCCGGTGGAAGATGTAAAAGGTTTTATGACAAATGATGGTCAGAATTACATCTTTTCAGGCTACTGGAAGGTATACTGCAGAGCAGAAAGAGCCAGGGCGATATTCAGAGCTTATGACGACTGCGTAGAAGGAATGATGAGAGCCCTGCTCTCGGGAAAGCCTTTTTGCGAAGTGGTAGGAATATGACCATCTGAATAAACATAGAGGTAAAAACTAACTAAACAATTTACACATAATAAAAAAGTCATTTTGCAGAATTAATTGGTCTGCGAAATGGCTTTTTTATGTTTGTGTGGTATAGTGTTATAGGTGAGGTGTTTGAATATGTTACCTGTGGCTTTTTGCGAAAGAATGCGCTCTCTTTTGGGCGAAGAAGAATACGATAAATTTATAAACAGCTTTGGTGAAACTACTGAGAGATATCATGCTCTTAGAATTAACACAGTCAAGGCTTCTGACGATATTTCTGATAGGTTGAGAAACATAGGGATTAGTATTTCCGGTGATGATAATAGTGGTTCCAATGCGGCACAAATACAGGTTCCGTGGGAAAAAAACGGCTATTACTATGAAGGAAATGTAGCGCCTGGAAAGAGTCCTTATCATGAGGCTGGTCTATATTACATCCAGGAGCCTAGTGCGATGGCTCCGGTACACTACCTTGATCCTAAACCCGGTGAGAAAATTCTTGATCTGTGCGCTGCTCCCGGCGGTAAATCAACTCAGATTGCTGTCAGAATGAGCGGGAGCGGTATTCTTGTTACAAATGAGATCAATAGGGACAGAGCCCGTATACTATCTCTTAACATCGAGAGACTGGGAATTACTAATGCTCTTGTCTTAAACGAGACTCCCGAGAATCTTGCAAATGTTTTTGAGGGGTATTTTGACAAGATACTTGTAGATGCTCCTTGCTCAGGTGAAGGAATGTTCAGGAAAAATGAGAATGCTTCTTCCGAATGGAGCCCTGAAAATGTAGAGCTATGTGGCATAAGACAAAAAGAGATATTAGATGCTGCTGCAAGGATGCTTCTTCCGGGAGGAAGACTTGTTTTTTCTACATGTACATTTGCACCTACGGAAAATGAAGAATCTATTTGCAGATTTCTTTCAGGACACCCGGATTATCACGTCGCTGATATTCAGATGTTTGATGGCATGGATCACGGCAGAAGTGAATGGATCTCTGATAAATGTATTCAGGAATGTGGACTTTCTCAGGAACAGGAGAGCAGTATCAGGGCTGAGGTAAATAAATCTGTAAGATTATGGCCTCATAAGCTTCGCGGTGAGGGACATTTTTTGTGCGTTCTTGAAAGAGACGGAGAACTGATTGACAGAACTAAGGATAATTATGTCCCCGGAGGAAGAAATCTTGCTGCCAAAAAAGAAATCCAGAAACTATTCTGGGACTTTGCAGATGAGAGCCTTTCTTTTGCTGATGAAAAAGAAAAGGTACTAACAAGTGGTCTTAGGCTTGATGGAACACTCTTTATGTTTGGAGAGCAGCTGTACATATGTGACAGTAAAATGCCTGGAATACATGGACTTAAGTGTATGAGACCCGGACTTCATCTTGGAACTATCAAAAAAGACCGTTTTGAGCCATCCCATGCTTTGGCGCTTGCTATTAAAAAAGAAGATGCAAAAAACACTATTTCTTTTGCAGAAGACAGCAATGAAATAAGGCAATACCTTAATGGCCAGACTGTCAAATGCAGTAAGGATGCGCCTAAGGGCTGGACAGTAGTCTGTGTGGATGATTACAGCATAGGCTGGGCCAAACAAGCAGGCGGAGTTCTCAAAAACCATTATCCAAAGGGACTTAGGATAAATTATTAAGCTATATTTTTGTTTACGATTTGTTTTCTTGGGGGATATTTTTATAAATAATACGTAAAAGTGCATTGGCACAGAGGAGTATGAGTGAGAAAACTACTGATTTATCTTAAAGACTATAAAAAAGAAACAATACTTGGACCGCTTTTTAAGCTGCTTGAGGCATCATTTGAACTAATGGTACCCCTTGTTATAGCAGCAATGATAGATAAAGGAATAGCAAATGGGGATAAAGGGTATGTTGGCAGAATGTGCCTCATACTCATTTTATTGTGCTTTGTTGGATTCATAAGTGCAGTTACAGCCCAGTATTTTGCGGCGAAGGCTGCGGCCGGATTTGCCAAGAAGACCAAGAAAGCCCTATTTGATAATATTCAGAAGCTTTCATTTTCTGACATGGACAGAATTGGCACTGCAGCCATGATAACCAGAATGACAAGTGACATGAATCAGGTTCAGCAGGGCGTTAACATGACAATAAGGCTTCTTTTGAGATCGCCCTTTGTCGTGTTTGGTGCCATGATCATGGCATTTACAATAGATGCAAGACAGGCACTTATTTTTGCGGTTACAATAGTTCTTTTGTTCATCGTAGTTGTTTCGATAACAGCCTGGAGCATCCCAAGATATGAGAAGATTCAAAGCGGCCTTGATGTGCTCCTTCGATATACAAGGGAGAATCATACAGGTGTAAGGGTTATTAGAGCATTTGGCCTTGAAGATGAGGAAAAAGATAAGTTTAACAGCCAGAATAACCATCTGATGGGAATGCAGAAATTTGTAGGAAGCATTACAGCTTTAATGAATCCTCTGACTTATGCCATTCTTAATCTTTCAATTGCTTATCTCATATATAAAGGAGCCTTTCTTGTAAATACAGGAGATCTTACTCAGGGACAGGTAGTTGCTCTATATAACTATATGTCACAGATTCTTGTTGAGCTTATAAAACTTGCTAATCTTGTTATAACTATGACCAAGGCAGTTGCTTCAGGAAACAGAGTTCAGGAGCTCATGGAACTTAAACCTTCAATGAAGGACGGCTCAGTTACAATATTTGATAAGACTGAAGATCATGTGGTCTTTGACAAAGTTTGTATGCGCTATGAAAAAGATAGTGAGGATTCTCTTGCCAATATAACATTTACGGCTAAGAGAGGAGAGAGAATAGGAATTATAGGCGGAACAGGAAGCGGTAAGTCTTCCCTTATAAATCTTATTCCAAGATTTTATGATACAAGAGAAGGCAGTGTATCGATTGATGGCAGAGATGTCAAAGATTACAGCATGGAAGCTCTTAGAGAGAGAATAGGAATAGTTCCTCAGAAGGCAGTTCTTTTCCATGGAAGTATCAGAGATAACATGAAATGGGGCAAGGCTGACGCAACCGATGAAGAAATATATGAGGCACTTGCTATTGCTCAGGCCAAAGAGGTAGTTGAAAGTAAAGATGGCGGTCTTGATCATATGGTAGCGCAGGGAGGCAAGAACTTCTCTGGCGGTCAGAAGCAGAGACTTACAATTGCAAGGGCACTTGTGCGTAAGCCAGAAATTCTGATACTGGATGATAGCGCATCAGCTCTGGATTATCTTACTGATAAGGATCTTAGGGCTGCAATTGCAGGTATGGATAATCCTCCGACAACATTTATAGTTTCTCAGAGAACCTCTGCAGTAATGGGATGTGATAAGATAATTGTTCTCGAAAATGGAGAAGTGGCCGGAATTGGTACTCATGAGCAGCTCCTTGACAGCTGTGAACTTTATAGAGAAATATATGATTCACAGTTTAAGAAGGAGGCTTGACATGAAAAAAGGTACACTTAAAAAAGTTCTGTGCTATGCAGGAAAATATCGTTTTCTTATCGTTGTATCAATGACACTTGCTATAGTTACAGCGCTTTTGTCATTGTATGTTCCTATTCTGGCCGGTCGCGCAATTGATCATGTGGTTGGAAGAGGAAATGTTGATTTTGATAAAGTTGTAAAGATACTTTTGAACATGGTTGTCAGTGTCCTTTTGATTTCTGTATGTCAGTGGATCATGAATATGGCTAACAACAAGATCACATTTGCTGTTGTAAGAGATGTGAGAACAGAGGCCTTTGGCAGACTTCAAAAGCTTCCCTTTGAGTATCTTGATACCAAACAGACAGGAGACATTGTATCCAGGATAATATCAGATGTTGACCTTTTTTCCGATGGACTCCTTATGGGATTTACTCAGCTTTTTACAGGAATAGTGACTATTGTTGGAACACTCATTTTTATGTTCTATCTTAATTACAAGATAGCACTTGTGGTAGTTGTCCTGACTCCGCTTTCTCTTTTTGTTGCCAAGTTTGTAGCTGACAGATCATTTAAACTGTTCAAAGCCCAGAGTGTTGCCAGAAGTGACCAGACTTCTTTTGTTGATGAGATGGTAGGTAATCTTTCTGTTGTTAAGGCCTTTGCTCACGAAGATGAGAATATGGATATATTTGGGGAGATTAATGACAGACTTGAGGTTGCCAGTGTCAAAGCAACTTTTATTTCATCTCTAACCAATCCAAGTACAAGATTTATCAATAACCTGGTATATGCGGCCGTTGCTCTTTTTGGAGCACTTTCCTGTATTGCAGGCGGAATGACGGTCGGAGGCCTGACTATTTTCCTTAGCTATGCTAATCAGTATACTAAGCCTTTTAATGAGATTTCAGGTGTTGTCACAGAACTCCAGAATGCACTTGCCTGTGCTGAGCGAGTTTTCGCCCTGATCGAAGAGCAAAAAGAGACACCTGATAAAGAATCAGCGCCTGATAACCTTGACCTGGACGGAGACGTGCTTATTTCAGATGCTTCTTTTTCTTATGATAAGAGCAAGAAACTTATTGAAAACCTTAATCTTGATATAAAGAAGGGACAGAGAGTTGCGATTGTTGGACCTACGGGCAGCGGAAAAACTACACTTATCAACCTTCTCATGAGATTCTATGATGTAGATAAGGGCAGTATAAAGGTGGACGGATTTGACATCAGAGATATAAAAAGAGCTGATCTAAGAGAGAACTTTGGAATGGTTCTGCAGGAGACATGGCTGAGAAACGGTACGATCAAGGATAATATAACTCTTGGAAGAGAGGGCTTTACTGATGAAGATATAATTGCTGCGGCCAAGGCTTCACATGCTCACAGCTTTATCAAAAGGCTTCCAAATGGATATGACACAGTTATTTCTGAGAATGGCGGCAATCTATCTCAGGGCCAGAAACAGCTTCTATGCATTACCAGGGTTATGCTCCATATTCCGCCAATGCTGATACTTGATGAAGCTACGTCTTCAATTGATACAAACACTGAGATCAGGATCCAAAAGGCCTTTAACAAGATGATGCAGGGCAGGACAAGCTTTATTGTTGCCCACAGATTATCGACAATAAAAGAAGCAGATGTGATCCTTGTCATGAAGGATGGCCATATAATAGAACAGGGTAACCATCAGACACTTCTTGATCAGAAAGGCTTTTACTATAACCTTTATAACAGCCAGTTTGCTTGATAAAAAAACTCCTTTTCTTAACTTGCTATGCTATAATAGCCTTTGTGTTGTTAGGAAAGGGGAGTTTTTTGTATGAAAAAAAGATTATTATTTGCGACACTTATTACAGCTGCTATGATGACTGGTTGTAGTACTACATAATTGCCTATGGCGAGAGCGATGAACAGTGCTATCAGTATCTTGATGCATTTAAAAGTGTGGAGTAAAAAATAAGTATTTGAGAATGTATTTGTGTGGCGGGATGACCAAATTTAGCGTATTTATGATATTTGGAGGATTTGATCAGAATGTCTGATAAGAGCACAGATCGTTGCAAGAATATAGAACGATCAATTATAAAGAAATACAGAAAAGAGATATGGTGTAAGTTTACTAAGGCGATCAACACCTATGACCTTATTCAGGATGGAGATAAGATAGCTGTTTGTATCTCGGGCGGTAAAGATTCAATGCTCCTGGCCAAGCTTTTCCAGGAACTTGCCCGCCATGGTAAGCATAATTTTGAAGTTATCTTTCTTGCTATGAATCCGGGATACAGTGATGCCAATTATCAGAATATCCTCAGAAATGCTGAGCTTATGAATATTCCTCTTACCATTTTTGAATCAGATATTTTTGATGTTACAACTAAGGTTGGAGGCTCACCATGTTATCTTTGCGCCAGAATGAGAAGAGGTGCTCTTTATAGTAAGGCACAGGAACTTGGCTGTAATAAGATAGCCCTGGGACATCACTTTGATGATGTTATTGAGACTATTTTTATGGCTATGATGTATGGCGGACAGATCCAGACAATGATGCCTAAGCTACACAGTACTAATTTTAAGGGCATGGAGCTTATCAGGCCTCTTTACCTTGTGAGAGAGGAAGACATTATTCACTGGATGAACTATAATGAGCTTAAATTTATCCGCTGTGCCTGCAAGCTTACAGAGCAGCTTGAAAAAGAAGGAAATCTTCATAATGACAGCTCAGTTTCGAAGAGAGCTGAGACAAAAGCTATTATCAGAAAACTTAGAGAAATTAATCCATATTTAGAGTCAAATATCTTTAAAAGTGTGGAAAATGTAAGTATTAATGCGTTAATATGTTATAAAGACGAAAATGGAGTGAAACATCATTTCCTGGAGAATTACGATTCGCGGGAATGATATTGTAGTAGTGAGTAATTTAGGAGAATTTATGAATAATCAGAACAGACCGGTCATAGTAATGGGACACAAGAATCCAGATACAGATTCAATTTGTGCTGCTATCACTTATGCCAATTTGAAAAGAAAGGTGACGGGCGGAGATTATATCGCCTGCAGAGCAGGACATCTCAACGAAGAAACCCAGTTTGTACTGTCACATTTTGGAGTAGAGACACCTTCATATGTCAAGGACGTCAGAACTCAGGTCCGTGACATGGAAATTAGAATGCTGGATGGAATCGACAGAAACCTTTCTCTTAAAAATGCCTGGTCCAAGATGAGAGATGCAGGGGTTGTAACCTTGTGCGTGACAGATGGCGATGAACTTAGCGGTATTGTAACAACTAATGATATTGTTGAGACCTACATGGATGTTATTGACCCTAAGATTCTATCAGAAGCAGGAACCTGCTACAGAAATATAGTTGAGACTCTTGGCGGAGAGCTTATAGTCGGTGAAATAAATGACGTTCTCACAAAAGGCAAGGTTGTAATTGCTGCTGCTAATCCCGATATGATGGAAAATGTTATTGAGGAAGGAGATGTAGTAATCCTTGGTAACAGATATGATATGCAGTTGTGCGCAATAGAAATGAATGCCGGATGTATCATAGTCTGCGAGGGCGCAGATGTTGCCAAGACTATTCAGATACAGGCAAGAGAACATGGTACCAAGATCATTACAACTCCGCATGATACTTTTATTGTGGCAAGACTCATCAATCAGAGTATGCCGATTGAGCATGTCATGAAAAAAGATGGCCTTGTATGCTTCCACATGGATGATTACATTGAAGATATTCAGGAAGTAATGGCTTCCATGAGACACAGATACTTCCCGGTTCTTGACAAGAATGATCACTACATTGGTATGATCAGCCGAAGAAACTTCCTCGGTGCACGTAAGAAGCAGCTGATCCTTGTGGATCACAATGAGAAGAATCAGGCTGTTAATGGGGCAGATGGTGCAGAAATTCTCGAGATCATCGATCATCACAGACTTCGAACTATCGAGACTGCAGGCCCTGTTTTCTTTAGAAATCAGCCACTTGGATCTACATGTACTATTATTTATCTTATGTACAAGGAGTATCAGGTAGAAATAGACAAGACTACTGCAGGTCTTTTACTTGCAGCTATTTTGTCTGACACGCTTATGTTTAAGTCACCTACCTGTACAAATGTCGACAAAAAAGCAGGCGAAGAACTTGCAGGTATTGCCGGTGTTGACTATGAGTCTTTTGCTAAGGAAATGTTCCATGCAGGCTCTAACCTTAGTGACAAGACTGCAACAGAGATCCTTCATCAGGATTTCAAGAAGTTTACGGTTGATGATCTTACAATTGGAATAGGACAGATCAACTCCATGAGCGCAGAAGAACTGATCGAAATCAAGAACAAGATCCAGCCGGAGCTTAATAATGTTACTTCTGATGATGGACTTGATATGCTGTTCTTCATGCTTACTGATATTATTGATGAATCATCTGAAGTTATATTTGCCGGTAATAAGGCTCAGCATACACTTAGCTCTGCATTTGGGGTGAATGTAGAGGGAAATAGTGCCAAGCTGCCGGGAGTGGTATCTCGTAAGAAACAGCTCCTTCCTTCAATCGTAGAAACCATTCAGCAGTGAGCCATTTTTATATGTATATGGGGGATTTATGGACGAACTGAGAACAAAGTTACTTCATGAGATTATTGGAATTTATGGTCCGAATCAGGGACAGAGCATTGGGGCGGTGATAATACCGGCTTTTGTGTCTGATTTTAAAAGTGTTGTCGAGAAGAGTGATGGCTTAGGTGAAGTTTCAGAAGAGTACATGACTGAGGACAAGAGAATACATCTTGTTCTGTATGGAAGGAAATCTCTTGGTAAAAAAGGCATGAGTAGTTATGTTACTAATGCCAGATTTAACGGGAAAAACCTGTTTGATAGTTTGGAAGAGCAGCATATAGCCTTATAAGGCTATGTGCTGTCTTTATATTGGTTAATACTAAATGAAATAGAAAGTGAATTATAGCTATGAAAAAAGAAGAAAAGACAAATGTGATGAGGGTTCTTGATGGGAAAAAGATCCCTTATGTGAGCCACTCTTATGAACCGGATGCTACTCTGACAGGGGAGGAGATTGCAGATATACTCGGTGAAGATTCAGGGAAAGTGTTCAAGACTCTGGTAACTCAGGGAAAGAGCGGAGCTTACTATGTTTTCGTTATTCCGGTCACAGAGGAACTTGATCTAAAAAAAGCTGCCAAGGCTTCGGGAGAAAAGGCGGTCAGTATGATAAAGCAAAAAGAACTGCTCCCGTTAACAGGCTATGTACATGGCGGATGTTCACCAATTGGCATGAAGAAGCAGTTTCCAACGTTTATTCATGAAACTGCATCAGGTTTAGATAAGATTTATGTCAGTGCCGGCAAGGTTGGATTTCAGATAGAATTATCTCCACAGGATCTGATAACTGTTTCCAGAATAACTACAGCGGATTTGATCATAAATATTTAATTGGAATTTTATATTTATTTTAGACATTTTATCGTATGATTAATAATATGAATAGCTTTCTGTCTCTGATATTCATAATTGAGTAGTGGGGAGAATACTAATATATGATAAAATGGAAAAACTGGCAAATAGTTCTGTTTACTGTTTTATGTGTAGCTATGAATCTTGGAGGGAAGTTTCTGACGACTTATTTTGGGCTTCCAATCTGGGGAGATTCATTTGGCACAGTGCTTTGCGCTTATGTAGCAGGCCCTTTCTGCGGAGCTGTAGTAGGTCTGACAGGAAACCTGGCATATTCAATGATCAATCCGCTTTCAGCCGCCTATGCAATTACCAGTATTGCTCTTGGCATCATCGTAGGTCGGGCAGCCCGAAAAGGTTGGTTCAATCAATTCTATGGCTTTATGAAGGCCGCTTCTTTGACTGTTCTTACGGCACTTGTCGTGTCAGTTCCGGTTAATATCATATTTGATAATGGTTATACAGGCAATAAATGGGGAGATGGTGTTATCGACTATTTCCTTGGGAAAGATTGGCCTATTTTTGTGTGCACTGTACTTGGCCAGTTGATCCTTGAATTTGTTGACAAAGTTATTACCATAGCAACTATTTATATTGTTATCCTGATACGCCGTTTTTATCAGACGCAGAAAGAGGAGGAGCAGCCTGAAAAGAAAGCATCTACTGTTGTGGGCATCCTGATACTATGCATGCTGTCAGGGCTTCTTTTACCTGTAAAATCTGCTGCCAGGGAGGAGACAATCCAGGAAACCGCTGATTACAACGATTATGTTCAAACTGTTTATAGTAGTAATAATGGACTTCCCTGTGGTGAAGCAAACGATATTGTTCAAACTAATGATGGCGTATTGTGGATAGGTACTTATGCCGGATTATACAGATATAATGGCCGGGAGTTCAGGTGGATCGACGACTATGAGTCTGTCAAAAATGTAAACTGCCTCTATGTTGATGAAGAGGGGCGTTTATGGATTGGAACCAATGACAATGGATTGTCGATTGTGATCAGAGAGGAAGTTGTCAACGTGCTTGATGAATCAAGCGGGCTTCCATCAAATTCTGTGCGAAGTATAGTAAGGGCAACAGATGGATATTACTATGTTGGCACTACCAGCAGCCTTATGGTCCTTCAAATGAATAACGGACTGAAATCTATAGGAACACTTGATAAAGTAAGCTATACAGAAAGTATCAGTGCGGATGAAGATAATCATGTTGCAACTGTATCTTCTGATGGACATCTTTTCCTTATGGAGGGCGGTGCAATATTAGACGACCTTCAAATGAAGGATGAACAGGAAGTTTTTAAGTGCTGCAAATTTGCTCCTAATGGAATACTGATGGTAGGCACAAGCCTTAACCATGTATACAGCTACGAAGTATCTCATCACGTGCTGAAACTTATAGGTGTCAAGACTTGTAACGATATAAAGGAAATCAATAACATCAACTTTATTGATGATAAGACGATGTTTATATGCGCAGATAACGGCGTGGCATATTTTGACGCCAGTGGTTATCATGCGCTTAATACCAATGACTTTGCCAATTCAATTGATAATATGCTATGCGACTATCAGGGAAATCTATGGTTTACTTCATCGCGTCTGGGACTTATGCGACTTGCGAAATCTCCATTCAAGGATGTTTACGGTTCTGTTGGCATGGAGCGCAGCGTTGTAAATACAATAGTTTTCTGGCAGAACAATTACTACATCGGAACTGATAATGGACTGGATGTAGTTGATAGAGAATGCCGTAATGAGATAGATAATGATCTGACGAGCAAACTTTCGGATAAACGTATCAGATGTATGTATGTTGATTCTAACGACCATCTATGGGTGTGCACTTATGGAAACGGTCTTATGGAATATGCATCAAATGGCTCATCATGGGAATACAACGCTAATAATGGAAGCTTTGGTAACCGCGCAAGGATGGTTAGTCAGATGGCTGATGGAACGATCCTGGCAGCCGGTGATACAGGTATCAGCTTTATTAAAAATCATAGAGTTACACAGACAATCAAAAATGAAGATGGATTGATCAATTCGATGATACTTTCCATTACTGAGAGAAAGGATGGATCTATTCTTGCGGGCACAGACGGAGACGGTATTGCTGTTATAAGAGATGGTAAGGTCGTTGATATGTTTACAAGAGACGATGGTCTTAGCAGCGAGGTTATTCTCCGTACGGTAAAGGATCCCAAATCTGAGGGCGTATTTATAGTTACCAGTAACAGCTTATGCTACATGGATACGGATAATAAGATCCGTGTCTTAGATAAATTCCCTTACTTTAATAACTATGATATATGGGTTAAGGATGAGGATACTCTTTTTGTAATGTCCAGTGCCGGAATCTATGTTGTTGAGCGTGACGAGCTTGTAGAAGGCGGAGAGGTTGCCTGGGAGCTTTTAGACGCCAGAAGAGGACTTGGAACATCACTCACTGCCAATTCCTGGAACTACTATAACGGAAATGGAGAACTGTTCCTTCCTTGCGATACCGGTGCATATATTATTGATGTAGAAAAATACAATAGCGACGTGCGCTCTTACAGAATGCAGCTTGCATCTGTAAGGCTTGATGGAACTCTGCATCCAATGGACAGAACCGGAGTCATAACAGTTGGAAGAGGCGTTAGCCGTATTGAGCTTGGGCCTGAAATACTTAATTATACTATCCAGGAACCTAATGTAGGATATTATCTGGAGGGGTACGACACCCAGTGGACCATAGTTCCTCAGAACAGCCTTAACAATATTATTTATTTAAACCTACCTTCGGGAGAATACACTTTCCATCTGGCTATTTTGGATAGTGCCGGTGAGAAGGTTCTTGAAGAGAGAACGTTTAAAGTTGTTAAAGTAGGCGAGTTCTATGAGCAAAAGGGATTCCATATCTATATGGTAATAGTCTTTGCTCTTTGCCTTATATGGTTCACATGGCTTATCGTTCAAAGACAGCTTAACCAGTCGCAGATCAAGATCAATATGGCCAATGAAACAGTAATGGCTATTGCTAATTCAGTCGATGCCAAGGATGTTCGTACAAGTCAGCATTCATCAAGAGTTGCAGAGTATTCAGTTCTCATTGCAAGAGAGATGAACTGCTTTAAGTGGTGGCAAAGAGACAGGGCACTGTCTAATTTGCGCAAGGCTGCACAGATGCATGATATTGGTAAAATAGGTATACCTGACAGTGTTCTCAATAAAGTGGGAAGACTTACTGATGAAGAGTATGCCAAGATGAAGTCACATGTTGTAGGTGGAGCAGAAATACTCAAGGATTTTACCTTGGTTGAACATGTTGTTGACGGAACAAGGTATCATCATGAACGCTATGACGGGCGTGGCTATCCTGACGGACTTAAAGGAGATGAGATTCCTCTTTTTGCAAGGATAATTGCTGTTGCGGATGCCTTTGATGCCATGACATCTAATCGTGTATATCGCAATCATATGGATAGCGACTATGTTATGAATGAGATGAAGCGCGGCCGCGGAACGCAGTTTGATCCTGAAGCTCTTGATGCATTCTTGAGGCTCGTTGATAAAGGAGTTATAAACCTTGATGAAATCTATGCTCAGAAGCAGTCGGAAATTCAGGAGGTGAGCAAGGAAGCCCAGCAAGAGCTTGACAGAAGAAATAAAGAAGATAAGCAGATTCAGGCAGAACAAATGAAAAAGGATGAAAGGAGCTAAGCTATGAAGCGGGTATATATCGCTGTTACATTGACATGTATAATATTTCTGGCTGTTTTCATCGGATGTTATAAGTATAATAGCCCTTCACGCGAAAAAGGCACATTGAAGGTAGGATTCATATATGACAATGACGAAAGTACACCTTATACCTATAACTTTTCATTGGCCAAGGATGCTCTTGAAAAGACATATGGTGAAAAGGTAGAAATTCTTACCTGCAGTAATGTACTTGATGATGAGATGGATGAGCCTTTGACAGATCTTGTTGCAAAAGGGTGTAACATTATATTTTTTAACGGATATAGCGAGACAGTAGCAAAGCTTGCGCCCAAATATCCGAATGTTCAGTTTTGCCAGACTTCATACATGGATATGAGTGAACAGGAAGTGCCGGATAATTACCATACATTTAAGGGAGAGGCCTACCAGGGACGTTATGTGAGCGGAATCGCCGCCGGAATGAAGATGAAGCAGATGATCGAGGAAGGAACACTTTCAAAGGACAGGGCTATTGTCGGGTTTGTGGCAGCCTATCCTACATCAGAAGTTATTTCCGGATATACAGCTTTTTTGCTGGGAGTAAGAGCTGTAGTGCCAAATGCAGTAATGAAAGTCAGCTATACGTACACTTGGAGCAGCTATGCTCAGGAAAAGAATGCCGCCAAGAATCTTATTAAACAGGGGTGCGTTGTGATTTCACAGCATACAGACACTATTGGCCCTGCTATTGCATGCGAGGAGGCTTCACAAAAAAAGGAAGTTTATTTTGTGGGATACAACCAGAGCATGTCAGAGGTTGCTCCCGGTACTTCGCTTGTGACATCAAGAATATGCTGGGAACCTTATGTTTTATCAGCTGTTGATGCTGTGATCAAAAACAAAAAAATTGAAAGTGTTGTTGATGGCTATGTTCACGGAAATGATATATCAGGCGGATTTGAAAATGGATGGGTTGAAATGATCGATCTTAATATGCAGACAGCAGCACCGGGGACCTTAGAGGCTATGAACAGCACTATAGAGCAGTTTAAAAATGATAATGACAGCTTTGTTTTCAGAGGAGATTATATAGGAGAAAATCCGGACGATCCTTCTGATACTATTGATCTTAGCAATGGATATATAGAAAATGAGAATACTTCTTATCCATTGTTCCATTATATTCTAAGAGATGTTATTACGGTTACTGAATGACATGGGGTGTACGCCCATGAATATTGTGCTATACTAGTGGCTGATGATGTAGCGGATAAACAGCGAAGAGCGTTTTATGCCTCTTCGCTTTATCTTTGTCATTATACTTATAGAAATGGAACAACAGTATGAAAAAAATAAGTCTTAAACTATCTCCGGTACAGATTATTCCGGCTAGTTTCCTGATTGCAATAATTGTAGGGGCTTTTCTTCTTACATTACCAATTGCGTCGGCAAATGGACAGCCAACAGGGCCATTGACAGCTCTTTTTACAGCGACGACTTCTGTCTGCGTAACAGGGCTTGTTGTAGTAGATACATATATGCACTGGAGCTTTGTGGGGCAGCTGATCATCCTGATCCTTGTTCAGATAGGGGGACTTGGTATGATCACAGTGGCATCAATGATCATGGTCCTTACCAGAAGAAAATTTTCGCTTACAGACAGAATGCTTCTTCAGGATGCATTTAACCTTAATACCAATTCCAAGCTTTTGTCCTTTCTTGTGAGTATGCTAAAGGGTACTTTTTTGGTTGAGGGAATTGGTGCAGCTTTGTATGCGACTGTTTTTATTCCGGAATTTGGGGTAAAAAAGGGGCTTTGGTGTGCGGTATTTAATTCTGTTTCTGCCTTCTGTAACGCAGGAATGGACGTTATAGGTCCTAACAGCATGGGAAACTACAGAAGTAATCCTATGGTAATGACTGTTACAATGCTACTTATCGTACTTGGAGGAATAGGATTTGTAGTATGGTTTGATGTGATTGCAGGGTGCCGGGAAGGGCTTAAAAAGAGGTTTTCTCCAATCACTGTATGTAAGAGACTTTCAGAGCATAGTAAGCTGGTACTTAGCTTTTCTTTGGCCCTTATTTTTGGAGGAGCACTGATATTTATGTGCTTTGAATACAATAATCCTGATACTATAGGAAATATGGGCTTTGGAGCTAAATTTGTAAACAGCCTTTTTGAATCAATAACCCTCAGAACTGCCGGATTTACTACAATTCCACAGGATAAGCTTACGCTTTCATCATGCCTTGTTGCCTATATCATGATGTTTATCGGCGGTTCTCCCATAGGAACAGCCGGCGGTATCAAAACGGTTACTATGTTTCTTTTGATAATGAATCTGAGATCTTATGTTCGTCATCAGGATGCCAAGGTTATATTTGGAAGAAGAGTTTCCGAAGAGTCGATGCGTAAGGCATCAGCTGTAGCTTTTGTAGGTGTTGTTGCAATATTTATCTTGTCGATATTGTTATTGTTAGTGAATCCGGTACCATTAGAAGATGCACTTTTTGAAATAGTAAGTGCATGTGGAACGGTTGGCCTTTCAAGAGGCCTTACGCCTTCGCTTGGAGCAGGGGGAAGAGTGGTAGTAATAATTGCCATGTATCTTGGAAGAATAGGACCGATTTCTCTTGTAGCCCTGTTCTCACGCAGTAATAAAGAGGCAAATAAATTAAATTATTCAGAAGGCATTTTTTATGTCGGATAAGAAGGGTGAATGAATATGAAAAAATCAATAGCTGTTCTTGGACTTGGTAAATATGGAAGCAGTCTTGCACAGGCTCTTTATGACCTTGGAGAGGATGTTCTTGTTGTAGATAAAAATGAGAATCTGATCAGGGATATGTCCAGTAAGGTTACATCTGCAGTCTGCGCTAACCTTGACAATGAAGATGAAGTGGCTGCACTTGGACTTCAGAACTATGATATTGCAATTACCTGTATGGGAGGAAATCTTTCTGCAAGTATCCTCTGCGTTTCTATTGCCAAAGAAAAAGGTGTTCCCGTGGTAATAGCCAAGGCATCATCAGATAGAATGAAGAAGATACTCAAAAGAGTAGGTGTGGACAAGATCATATGTCCTGAAGAGGATGGAGGCGTTCGTTCAGCCAGAATTCTGACTTCTCAGTATATCAAGGACTATTTTGAAATTGATGATAACCTTTGTATGATTGAAATTCAGCCCAAGAAAGCCTGGGTTGGCAAGAATCTGATAGAGCTTAATCTTCGCAAAAAGTTCAACATGAACGTGGCAGGAATTAAAACAAACGGAGGAAACTGGGCATATATTGATCCTACAAGGGAAATAACCGAGGATAATCTGCTTATGGTCATTATAGAAAAAGATGACATCAATAAGTGGAGATGATAGTTTGATGAAAAAAGATAATAAACCAATTATTATTCCTTCTTTGGTAATATTAGTGATTGTGCTTCCTGTTATTTGCTTTCTGATCATGAAAAACAGCGGCAAATATGATAAGGAGGAGCAAAGCGCATTTAGTGACGATAATGGGGATTTTAATATAGAATCACTTTTTGAAGCATCTAAGGAAACCCTTTTTTATGCCGGTAAGCTTAAAATTGGCGGATATGCTGAATGTATAACAACATATGATAAGGGCTTTGATAAAAAGTGTGCTGATATAACTTATACCAGGGATTATATAGACAATGATAACTATTTGGGGCATACAACAGTTCTTTTGCGTAATAGAACCAATATAATTGCTGCACTTGGTGATCTTTGGCAAAGTGATTATGAGTATTATCTTGGTAAAAGACAAGGAGTCACCTATGAAAATCTTATCGTAGGAGATAGAAAAGATGATCTTAATATCAGTTCTCCTGATATTGAATCAATTCTTTTCCCTGATCTAAGTAATGTAGAGACTTCTTTTCGTACAGACAAAATGAGTAACTATGCCGGAATTGATACTGACGCATATGTTGTTACTCTTAAAGGGGACCTATCGCAGCTGGGAGATGCAGCAATATCTCTTGTTGGCGAAATACAGTCGCCTTATAGAGCGGATTATTATTTTAATACTGAAACGCATGTTATAGAGCGGGTATATATTTACAGCCGTCCTACCAGCGCTTATAAGAGAAATGATGAAAATGCACCTTTATTTACGCTAGAGCTATATGTTGAGAAGTATGGCGAAAGAGAAGGTGAAGAGACAATAGACTATCCAGACTATTATTTTGAAGACAGAGCTTTTAATGATGTTCTTTCGGATCAGGTGAGCCTTGAATTAAATGGCGGTATCATGGCGTCCGGAAATACTTTTGCTCCTGACCTGATAGGGGATTATTGGAGTCAGCATGTCAATGACATGTGGCGCGAAATAACTGATAACGGCCAGGCAAGGCTTACGCTTAGTGCTTTTTATGAAAAAGCCTGTGCGGTAGGGGGAATGTATGGCTACCATAGAATAAATGTCTCTTTTGGTAAAATCAATGATCCTGAATATCTTCATACTATGCTCATACGTTTAGATTTCCAAAGCGATGAACACGGCATGGGAACTATTTTGATTCCACAGACGATCAAGCATTACAAACTAAAGAATAATGTAGCTCTTGCCTCACTTGGTAATGATGAGGTCGATGTCAGAGGGGAGTATTTTACTTTTTTAAGGAATAATAGTGAGAGCAATTCTGAAAGAGTTATCGGTATTTTCTATGAATCTATAGGCTTTAATTATATTTCACATGAAATGTGCGAAAAACCGATATCTGAATTTGAAATTACAAATGGAGATATTGAGAGATTCCCGTCTGATTATCGCAATAAATTATTGGGAGCTACTGCGTCGGATAATTATAGAAATGATGTTCAGATAAGCTACCACAGATTTTATGATCCGTCTTATACCAAATATAGTAAGCCGTCTGAAGAGCTGTTTATAGTTAAGGCAAGCGATGAGGAGTCAGCAAATAAAAAAGAAGCACTCAGTGAAACTGTTAAATGCCTAAACCTCTTTGGCATTAGGGGAGATAATGAATCAGTTCTTGAGGCTGAATATGAGTCCCGAAAGATAGACAGGGGGCTTGAACAGGACAAGACAGAATGGATAGAAATTGAATTAAATTGAGATAATGGAAGTATCAGGAGGAAATACAGTGTCAAATAAAAATGATAATCTGGAATGGAAAGAAGTTAAGGTTGATCATGTTTGTCAGGATGCCTGGATTGATTTTAGAAGGTGCGACTATGAACTTCCAAACGGAGAAGTAATAGGGCCTGTTTATAATTATTCCAAGCATAGTTTTTCTATAGTTGTTGCAACTGATGAAAATGGGGATTTTATATGCGTTAGACAGTACAGACACGGAATAGATGAAATTACTACAGAGTTTCCGGCCGGCGGAATTGAATACAAGGAAAAGAGTAATGTCCCTTATATTACCTATGACAATATAATAGCTACAGAGGATGAAGCTTTTGAAGCAGCAAAGAGAGAACTGCAGGAAGAAACCGGATATGTGTCTGATGACTGGAAACATCTTATGACAGTTCCTGCAAATGCAACATTATCAAATAGCAGAGTTCATATTTATTCTGCCATAAACTGCAGAAAGGTATCTGACCAGGAACTTGATGAAACAGAATTTCTCTATGTTAAAAATCTTCCGGAAGAAGATCTTTTAAACAGAATTCATGGAGGAGATTTCAAACAGTCACTCCATATACTTGCATATTATTTGTTCAAAGAAAACCAGAAATGAATATCACCTGAGATAATTTAAAAAAACAACAATGATAACGAAAAAAGTCAGTAGTCAAGCGGAACAAAACAGCCTGATTACTGACTTATTTAAATTAGTGCCGGCAGTGGGACTTGAACCCACACGTGGTTACCCACAACAGATTTTGAGTCTGCATCGTCTGCCATTCCGACATGCCGGCAAAAGAAAAATATTTAAGCTGCTCGTCATGCGACGAACAGCTTATTTAATATAACACAGATAACATCCATGTTCAATAGTATTTTAGAAAAATAACCTGCAATTAGCTGGCAGTAGAATTGGTATCACGGGATTCCAAAAGTGATTTTACTGCAGGATCCTGCATCATTGTAATTGCTTCGATAGCGCATTGGTAAATATCTGCCATCTGCCTTGTTTCTAATGAATCACCTTTGCATCTGTTCTTCATTTGCGTAAAGTGCCTTATGGCCATGTCGGATATACTCTTGGACAGCTTGCTGTTGCAATAAAGCGTGCCTGTCTCAGAATTATACCTTGAATCTACATATTTGGTTGGTGCATATTCCCCTGCCCCCATTGATGCGGCAAGTTGATTGATCAAATCAGCTCTGTTGATTGCCATTTTGTGTCATCTCTCCTAGTTTACTTTTTCTGTTTTTTAGCGCTTTACTTTTATACCACATATTGTATGTATAATTAACCCAATTCACAAATTTTAAACATTTATCATTAACAAGCACAATTAAAGACTCTGCAGGTAGAAAAATTTGTATATATTAACGATTTTTGGTGAAAAATAAATTCGTTTTTTCTAATACTTTTTGAAACAAAATTATTTGGTCCGAAATGAATGTTTTTTTCAAACGTTTTAGGTAAAATGGTCAATTCAGTGGTATAATATATACGTAAAATTGTAATAAAACCGAGATCTTGAATGGGTATAATGCATGAAACTATTATCTGTAGATAAACTTGAACCTGGTTTTGTTGTATCTGAAAATATCTATACTATAGACGATCGTCTCGTTCTGCCTAAAGGCACGGTCCTTGATGAAAAGGATATTGCCAGAATAAAGGCCTATTCCCTTTACAGTATTTTTGTTGAAGATAAGAAAATGGATGTGGAGCCTAAAAAAGAAGCTTCACAGGATGATCTTTCTTATGCGGAAAAACTCAGGCAGACAGAAGAGTTCATAAAGTTTAAACAGCACATCGAGGAGAATGCGGAGAAGCTTGAAGAATCCTTCAGAATGATTGCCAATGGTACGATGCAGCTCGATATTGATAAACTGACTGAGCCTGTATACCACCTCTTTGTTGAAGCAGGAGGTACAGCAGGCATTTTTGATATGCTACATAACCTGAGAGATAACAGTGATGCTGTATATATGCACTCGCTGAATGTTTCGCTGATCAGCAATACAATTGCTTCCTGGATGAGACTCTCAAACGATGAGATCCAGCTTGCTACGGCGGGCGGACTCGTTCATGATATAGGCAAAATGATGATGCCACCTGAGCTTGTAAATAAGACGACACCTCTTACGGAATATGAGAAAAAGGCCATGAGAGAGCATGTTGTAAAGGGATATGATCTTGTTAAGGATAAGGATATTGATACTCATATCAAAAACTGTGTTCTCATGCATCATGAGCATCGTGATGGTTCCGGATATCCGCTTGGACTCAAAAATGGTAAGATTGACCCTATTGCCTCGATTGTAATTGTTGCTAATGCATATGATTCCATGACTTCTAAGAGAGAGTACAGGGATGCTATGTGCCCGTTTACTGTTATTGAGAATTTTGAAAGAGAAGGAATTGAAAAATTTGATCCAAATGTCATCATGACATTTCTGACTAATATCGTTAATACTTTTATTTCTAATCGTGTGCTTCTAAGTAACGGTAAGTCCGGAGAAATTATTTTTATTAATCCGGACCACCTTTCCAAACCTGTAATTAAGTGCGGTCTGGAGTTTGTAGACTTGTCATCTCAAAAAGAACTATCCATTATATCTGTCGTTTAAATAAAGCATAAGTAAAAATGCACAAAAACAGGAAACGAGATTTGTAAAAAGCGTTTCTTGATGTTTTTATGCGTAAAATGCTATTATTTGATTGGAAACTGGTTGTGCAATTTGCCGTTTCCCGAAGGATAATTTATGTGGCCGACAGGTAATTTTTTTATATTATCTGAGGGCAGAATGAAAAGAGGCTATAATGGACAGATCAAGAATATTTTTTGGCAATAAGATTAGTGACAGGGATTATAAGAGTGCACTTAAATCCAAGAAAAATTACATCAGCAAATTTGGTGACGATTCTGCTAAAGATTATAAGATAAAAGTAACTGACAATAAGGTAATAGGGCCACTTCTTGGCGTTAAGAATATAGTAGTGAGTTCAGAAGGCCAATCAGAAGGAGAGATGGACACCGAAAAGGGAATTATTGTCGGCAACATCAGAATGGGCTTTGGACATTACAGAATATCAATGGCTATGGCATCTTATGCAAGACATCTTGGTTACACACCATACTGGATGGATTTGAATTCCTATCCTGAAACTACATGTACCAAGGTTATCGGCCATCAGAATGACCTTTATTCTCTTGGATCAAGACTTTCCAAGAACCCAATATTTAATAAACTCGTGTGGGAACCCACTAACTACGAGGGTTTTAGAGCACTTACATATAATGCCAAGGATCAGAAGAATGCAGAGCTTATGGCTCCAGTATACAAGAATGTTCCCAAGAATATTCCGGTCATCGCAACACATGTATGGCCTGCGCAGGCAGCTATCCATGCCGGAATGAAGCACGTTGTGAATGCTATACCGGATAACTGGCCTATGGCACTCCATCTTTCTGAGGGAAGCCTTCATACGATCCAGTGCAGGAATGCATATATGGGATACCGTATTCTCAATGGAATGAACAAAAAGAAGGTGTGCAAGCCTATGCCACAAGAAGACCTTGTTTACACAGGTCACTATATCGACTATGAGCTTGTCAGCAATATAGAAAAAGACTGTGCGGCCAGACTTGAGAGGAAGAATAATGGCAAGGCTATGAGATTTCTTCTTACAATTGGAGGAGCAGGAGCACAGAAGGAGATTTTTGCCGAGATCATCAAATACCTTATTCCATATATCAAGGAGAATAAAGCTCTTCTGTACGTGAACGTAGGTGATTACAGAAACGTGTGGGATCAGCTTATGACCGAGATTCCGGAAATGGCAGCTCTTTCTACAGGCCATATGGATAATTGGGAAGATACACTTGCATTTACGGAAAAAGCACTTGATCCTGATGTAGAGATAAGAGGCATTCACGGATTCTATCACAAGGATATTTTTGAGGCAGTATATACAACCAACCTTCTTATGAGAAGCTGTGACGTACTTGTTACCAAGCCAAGTGAACTTGCGTTTTATCCGGTTCCTAAGCTTTTCATCAAGAGAGTTGGTAAGCACGAGATGTGGGGGGCAATCCATTCCGCCGAGATCGGAGATGGTACACTCGAGTGCAGAGATATTCCACATACAATTCAGATGCTGGATCAGTTCCTTAATACCAGATTACTGGATGAAATGTGTGAAGCAATTATTCTGAACAAGAATATGGGGATTTATGATGGGGCGAAAAAAGTAGTAGAGCTCGCAATGATGCTCAAGGAGGGTGACAAATAATGGAACAGAAAATGAAATTATCTGGAGCAGCTAAAGTTTCCTACGGACTTGGGGCTGTGGGCAAGGATATGGTGTATATGCTTTCTGCATCATATGTCCTTTATTATTTCCAGGATATTCTGGGAGTAAGTGCTGCAGCAATGGGCGTGATCCTCATGATAGCCCGTGTGTTTGATGCTTTTAATGATCCTATTATGGGAGCTGTTGTAGCCAAGACCAAGACTAAATGGGGAAAGTTCAGACCTTGGCTATTGATTGGAACAATCACAAACGCAATTGTTTTGTATATGATGTTTACAGCTCCTCCAACTCTTGATGGTGGTGGTCTTGTTGCTTATGCAGCTGTAACATATATCTTATGGGGCGTTACATATACAATGATGGATATTCCATACTGGTCAATGATTCCTGCTTTTACAGAGGGCGGTAAGGAAAGAGAAGGCCTTACAACTCTTGCTCGTTCATGTGCAGGTGTTGGTTCAGCTATAATTACCATCGTAACAGTTATGTCTGTATCAGCCCTTGGCCACATGCTTGGTGGTACAGATATTTCAGACAGAGAAGTAGAAAGGATCGGATTTTCTTACTTTTCACTTGCTATTGCAATTCTCTTTGTTTTGTTTACAGTTATCTGCTGTATCAATGTTAAAGAGAAGTCTACGGTTGATATGAAATCTGCTACTGTAGGCGAGATGTTCAGAGCGCTTATCTCAAACGATCAGGCTATGGCTGTAGTTGTAGCAATTGTAATTGTTAACTGCTCAATCTACATCACATCAAACCTTGTAATCTACTTCTTTAAATATGACTTTGGCGGAGCAGGATGGAGAGGCGATTATACTCTGTTTTCAACCTTTGGCGGTGGAATCCAGATTCTGGCTATGATGCTGCTGTATCCACTTCTTAGAAAATTCTTTACATCAATCAAGATTTATTTTATAAGCATGGGAATGGCTATAACAGGGTACATTTTGCTTTTGGTACTTGCATCAACATCAATTAACGTTGTATATTTATTATTCGTTCCGGGATTCTTTATCTTTGCTGCTAATGGAATGCTATCAGTTATTACTACAGTATTTCTTGCAAATACTGTTGATTACGGTGAGCTTAAGAACAACAGACGTGATGAGTCGGTTATTTTCTCTATGCAGACTTTTGTAGTTAAGCTGGCATCAGGTGTATCTGCTTTTATAGCAGCGCTGGCACTTCAGATACTTGCTCTTTCTAATGATACTGCAGAAGGTGTTACTGAGATTGACTACTCACTTGGTGTTGAAACTGCGCAGAAGATGGGACTTAGAATGACAATGACTATCATTCCTATAATTGGACTTGTTTTTGCAATTGGATGGTTCAGGAAAAAATATATTCTGACAGATGAAAAGCTTCAGGAGATCTCAGTTGAACTAGTTCAGAGGAAAACGAAAGACATGTGATCATCATATGATCCCCGTCCTTTCCAGGACGGGGATTTAAAACGTAAAGTTTGGAGGAGAAATTAATGAAACAGTTAAAGCCTATTACTAATAAGCTTTTATGGATTTTTGCACTTGGACAGTTTGGATGGAGCCTGCTATCAGGCGTTGTCTCAAACTGGATGGTATATTACTATACAGGAAGCCCTGATGCGCAGAACCCTAATACAGGATTATTTGCATCAGGAATTACTCAGGAACCTATTTTATTCAAACTTACCCTCTTTGGCCTTGTTCTTGCAGCAGGAAGAATTTTTGATGCCATAACAGATCCTCTTATCGCCGGCTGGTCAGACAGGAGTGCTTACAAGGGCGGAAGAAGAATTCCTTTTATGCGTGTAATGGCTATTCCTTTTTCTCTTTGTACTATAGCTCTTTTTACAATTCCGCAGACTTCAAGTGTAGGACTTAATGATACCTTGCTATTCATATTACTGATGGTATTTTACCTGTTCATGACAATGTTCTGTACTCCTTACAATGCGCTCATTGCAGAGCTTGGTGATACTCAGCAGCACAGAATAAATGTATCTACATTTATCTCTTTTACATTTATTGTTGGACAGAGTATTTCATTCCTTCTTCCTAATGTGGCAGGAGCTCTTGAGCCATCAGTTGGACAGTATAATTCAATTAGATTTGCAGTTGCCATAATGTCTGCAATTGCATGTCTTGCAATGCTGTTCCCTGCCCTTTATATCAAGGAGAGAGACTATATTGAGTCCAAGCCAAGTGAGACCAAACCTTTTACTTCACTTATCAAAACATTTTCAAATGTTCAGTTCAGACATTTTGTTTACAGTGATGTTATTTATTTCTTTGCACTTACATTGTTCCAGACAGGACTTGCATTTTATGAGACCAAGCTCATGGGAATTCCGGATACAATGACATTTACATTGACAGCAACAATGACAGCTATAAGTGTATGCCTGTATCCTGTTGTAAATATTCTTGCCAAGAAAATAGGCAAAAAGAGCCTCATTATCATCGGATTCTTTGCCTATAGCGTTGTATTTGCTATTACATCGATCTGCGGCGAGGGTGTACACTGGGGCTTTATTGTAGCTATAACAGCTGCGGTACCTATGGCAATCCTCGGAATACTTCCTCAGGCCTGCGTAGCGGATGTTGCAGAACTTACAAGGCTTGAAACAGGAGAGGATAGAAGTGGTATGTTCTTTGCAGCCCGCACCTTTGCTTTCAAGATGGGACAGGCTCTTGCTATGGTAGTTTTCACATCCCTTACAGTATCTAAAACACCTCAGAGCTACAGAACAACAGCAATCTTCGCCTTTGTAACATGCTTCATTGGAGCAGTCATCTTCTTTAGATACAACGAGAAGCAAATCCTCAAATCTATCGAAGAGCATAAGCATTAAAAAGGCTATTTTTAGCTGACACAGATCATCCGTCACTCTCAGTAATATGCAGAGTTGTGGCGGATGGTCTTTGTTACTATTCACACGCAGTCACTCCGCGCCAACCCGCCTGCAGAGACGTTTGCTCGCGCAAGATGTATTTTCTTGCCACTCCTGCCGGGATTTCATGGACTTACAAATTCAGCCTTCTATTCTATGGCTCAAAGTACTCACATCCTCGGCCCGGTTTCAAGCAGATGTTGTTGCATGCGAGTCTGAGATGGCAAATGCGATTTTCTAATGTTTCCATAGCATTTTTTCACGATGCATGCGAAGCTCTGTCTGAAGCAGGACGGAAATGATGTTTATATTCTGAAAATGACATAGCTCGCTTTGCGAGCGTATTAAAAAGAGAAGAAATTGTTCTTCCAAGCTAGCTTGAAGAAGACAATTTCTTCTCTTTTTATAGATGCTACGCATCGTATGTCATTTTCATTAAGCA
>JAEEGL010868454.1_pt1 | contig 29605 bp, 29 predicted proteins | sample 9134231 | NCBI WGS metagenome assembly JAEEGL01 (sample SAMN16246548, study PRJNA631951) | gut metagenome | biome: gut microbiome; feature: rumen; material: fiber-attached | host: Bos | place: Iran: Karaj | collected 2018-10
AAATGAGGCTGTGGACCCACTGGGAAAAACACGAGCCTGAGAATTGGTTTTGCTGAGTTTTGAAAGGGGTTGTGCAGAGGTTGTTCCTTGTCGAACTAGAGTGATGTGGCGGGGCTGTTGAAAAAAATATCTCGGTGTTACATTTTTTTTGTGTAACTTTGTAGCATGGAAACTATGCCTAAAAATAGCGTAAGGCGTAAGGAACGAATGTCTTACGAACAGGCCTTTAATCTCAACGGTGGCAATAAGCCGCCGCAGGCTGTGGAATTGGAGGAGTCGGTGCTGGGTGCGCTGATGCTCGACCCCAACGCACTCAACACGGCCATCGAGCTGCTGCATGAGGAGTATTTCTATAAACCCGAACACCAAGTTATCTTCCGTGCCATCCACAAACTCTTCGAGCAGAACCAGCCCGTGGATATGCAGACGGTGGCCAACCAGCTAAGACAGAGTGGCGAACTGGAAGCCGCGGGCGGAGCCTACCACCTCACCGAACTGACCAGCCATGTGGTGAGTGCGGCACATATCGAGTACTATTCGCGTGTGCTGAGTGAGAAGTATATAGGCCGTGAGCTGATACGCATTTCGACAGAGACCATCACCAAAGCCTATGACGAGACGACCGACGTGGTGGACCTCCTAGACAAGACCGAGGGACGGCTGATGGACATCAACGACAAGAACTTCAAGACCGACTTCCACCCCATAGGCGACCTAGTGTATGCTGCCACCGAGCAGATCAACGAGGCGTCGGACCGACCTGACGGCCTTGCGGGCATCCCCACCGGTTTCACCGAGCTGGACCGCATCACGGCGGGGTTCCATCCCGGCACGCTGATTATTCTTGCCGCCCGTCCGGCTATGGGTAAGACGGCCTTTGCGCTGACCATGGCCCGCAACATGGCCATAGACTTTAAGAAGCCGGTGGCGTTCTTCTCGTTGGAGATGACCGGCGTGGAACTGGCCATGCGTCTGATTTCGGGCGAAGCCCAATTACCTGGCGACAAACTGAAGAAAGGTGAATTGATGCCCCATGAGCGTGTGCAATTAGAAAAGCGCACCCAGGCACTCAATGAGGCCAAGATATTTATTGACGACACCCCCCAGCTGACCATCTATGAACTGCGTGCCAAGTGTCGCCGACTGAAGCAGCACCACGACATCCAGATGGTATTTATCGACTACCTGCAGCTGATGTCGGCAGGGGCCGATGCGATGAGCCGCAACGGCAACCGCGAACAAGAAATCAGCACCATCAGCCGACAGCTAAAGGCCCTTTCGAAGGAGCTGGGCATACCTGTGCTCGCCATGTCGCAGCTGAGTCGTGCCGTGGAGACGCGTGGCGGCACCAAGAAACCCATGTTGAGCGACCTGCGTGAGTCGGGCGCTATCGAGCAGGATGCCGACCTTGTGATGTTTATATACCGTCCAGAGTATTACGGCATCGAGGACGACAACGGCCCCACCGCAGGCATGGCCGACATCATCATCGCCAAGCACCGTAGCGGAAGCGTGGGCGAGGTGCGTCTGCGCTTTGTGGGTCAATATGCCCGCTTTGAGAACAAGGAGTTTGTCACCAACGACCAAATTCTCAATAGCACGATGCCTCAGAATACAGGATTTGACCAGACTGGCGCCCCGACCATTTTGGTCGACTCTAAGATCAACCGCCAGGGAGACCTTCCTCCCGTCAGTTCGATGCCGGAAGATGAGCCCCCATTTTAATAATAATGAAGTAAAACTAAAAACAAGATATCAATGGAAAACATCGAAAACCTCACCAAGCAGGATCTCTTGAAAGAGACCATTAAGCACATTGACATTAAGAAATACGACTCCACCGAGTTGATTGATGCCATGCGTGGCATGTCGTTCACCAGCCGCGACACCGCTCGCGCTGCCGATATCCTGACCATGATGTGCAAGGAGAAGGATTGCACCAACATCCTCACCATTGCCGGTTCGACCAGCGCCGCTGGCTGCATGCAGGTGTATGTCGACATGGTGCGTAATAAGATGATTGACGCGGTGGTCTCCACCGGTGCCTCTATCATCGACATGGACCTCTTCGAGGCCCTCGGTTTCAAACACTATGTTGGCACCAAGGAAAACGTCATTCCCGACACCAAACTGCGTGAGCTCTATATCGACCGTATTTACGACACCTTCATCGACGAGGAGGAACTCCAGGCTTGCGACAACGCCACCTACGAACTGGCCAACATGCTGGAGCCTCGTCCATACAGCAGCCGCGAGTTTATCTACGAGTTGGGCAAATGGTTGCACAACGGTCGCGGTGTGAAGAAAGACAGCCTCATCCAGACCTGCTACGAGTGCGGCGTGCCTATCTTCTGTCCCGCCTTTAGCGACAGCAGTGCCGGCTTCGGCATTGGCAAGCACCAGTGGGAGCGTGCCCAAAAGGGTGAGAAATATCTGAGCATCGACTCGGTTTGCGACTTTGTGGAGCTGACCAAGATCAAGATGAACTGCCCCGAGAGCGGCCTCTTTATGGTCGGCGGCGGCACCCCCAAGAACTTCGCCCAGGACACCGTGGTGTGTGCCGAGATATTGGGCTACGAGGTTCCGATGCACAAATATGCCATTCAGATTACCGTGGCCGATGTCCGCGACGGTGCCTGCTCCAGTTCAACCCTTCTGGAGGCTGGCAGCTGGGGCAAGGTGAGCGAAGAGTTGCAGCAGATGGTTTACGCCGAAGGCACCACTGTGATTCCCGCCATCGTTTCCTACGCCTATCACAACGGTTGTTGGAAAGACCGCGAATACAAGAATTGGCAGAAACTATTTGAGAAATAAATAAAGCACCCAAGGTCGTCAAAGAAACCCAATCTTTGGCGACCTTGATTTGCCACAGCATGATAACCCTATAATACACCTTTATGGAAGAATCAATCCGCAAGCAGCTGCGTGAGCTGCTACAGCAAGAGGTGGTGCTGGCCACGGGCTGTACCGAGCCGGGCGCCGTCGCCCTCTGTGTGACTAAGGCATGTGAACTGCTGGGTCGCGAACCCGAGCGTGTAGACCTGAGTCTGAGCAAGAATGTGTTCAAAAACGCCATGGGCGTGGGCATCCCCGGCACTGGCATGATAGGGCTTCCGATAGCTGTGGCTGTGGCTGTGGTGGCGGGCGACTCCCGCCGCCAGCTGGAAGTGCTGACCGTGTCGGCCGAACGCGTTGAGCAGGCAAAGAAGTGGCTTGCCAACAATGCCTCTAGGATTAACATTGGTGTTAAGGATAATTGCGACAAGCTCTATATCGAGTGCACCTGCACTTCGGGCAACGATAACGCCACGGCGATAATCAGTCGCCGACACACCAACTTCACCTATTTGGCCCATAATGGCAAGGTGCTGCAGAACAACATTATCACCCCGCCAGTAGAAGGACATGTCGATAAGTCGGCCGCCGACGGATTGGACCTGACCGCCCGATTGGTTTACGACTATGCCACTACTGCCCCCATCGAAGAACTGGAGTTTATCCGCGAGACGGTGAAGTATAACGATGCTGCTGCCACAGAGGGCTTGAAAGGCTACGGTCTTAATACCGGCAAGATACTGATGGAGAATGCATCGGGAGATATTGTGCATACTGTCGTGGCACGCACAGTGGCTGCGTCCGATGCCCGTATGGACGGTTGCACCCTGCCCGTGTATAGCAATAGCGGCAGTGGCAACCAGGGCATTGCCTGCACGTTGCCCGTCTACAACTACGGCAAGGCAAAGGGCTGTGACGACGAGTCTATCACCCGAGCTTTGGTGCTGAACCACCTGATGTCGATATATATCAAGCGGGGAATAGGACGCCTCAGCGCCCTCTGCGGACTGGTGAATGCCAGCATCGGTGTGACATGTGGTATCGTGTACCTTCACGGCGGCAGTTTCGACCAAATGTGCTACGCCATTAAGAATCTGATCAACACTATAGCCGGCATGGTCTGCGATGGTGCCAAGCCCAGCTGCGCGTTGAAGATGAGCACGGGACTGTATAGTGCCTTCGTCAGTGCCGAGTTGGCTTACCACGACTGTGTGGTCGATGCCACCGACGGCTTGAGCGAAAGCGACGTTGATTGCTCCATACGTAATTTGGGACGCCTGGGATGTGATGGTATGGACCAGGTGGACGACATGGTGCTAGACATTATGACTCACAAACAATAAATCAAATGAAATAACGTTATTATGGGAAAGTTATCATCAGTTGGAACGGAGTAAACCGCCAATTGTTAATAACTTTCTCCGTATTAATTGTGTCAGTTGAAAAATAATAGGTACTTTTGCAAACTTAAATATTAATTAGGAATAACATGGAAAACAGAAAAGAAGAATTGTATTCGCAGGCCATTCCTGCTGGAAAGCGTCGTTATTTTTTTGATGTCAAGGAGACTAGAGCTGGTGACAAATTCATAACTATTACCGAAAGCCGTCGCATTTTTGATAACAATACTGGCGAATTCTATTATGATAAAAACAAAATCTTCCTGTATAAAGAGGATTTTGAGAAGTTCCAAAAGGGTCTTGCCAATGCCCTTTCCTTCATTGAGACCGGCATTGAGCCCGAACCTGTAGTAGTGGAGAATGATTTCGACTTCGACAACGACCGTCGCGATTCTATCAAGACCGACCTCGACGATATCGACTTCAAATTCTAATTGTCTTTTGCCATGGGAAAGATAATCTCTGTCGCCAATCAGAAGGGCGGGGTGGGGAAGACCACTACCGCCGTAAACCTCAGCGCTGCGCTGGCGGTGATGGAGTACAAGGTTCTCTTGGTCGATGCCGACCCTCAGGCCAACGCCACTTCGGGACTCGGCATCAACCCCGACGAGCTGGAGAAGAGCGCCTATGAGTGCTTCATGGGCCAGGCGGATATACACGACTGCCTGATCACTACCGACGCTCCCAACCTCACCCTCCTGCCTACCCGCATCGACTTGGTAGGTGCCGAAGTGGAGCTCGTCAACGAGAAGAACCGTGAGTATTTCATTTCCCGTGCGTTGGAGGCTGTCCGCGACGACTACGACTTCATCATCATCGACTGTAGCCCGTCGCTAGGTCTTATCACCGTCAACGCCCTCACGGCAAGCGATTCCGTCATTATCCCCATCCAGAGCGAATACTTCGCCCTCGAGGGCTTGGGCAAGCTTCTCAACACCGTGCGTATCGTGCAGACCCGCCTCAATCCCAAGTTGAACATCGAAGGCCTGCTCATCACCATGTACGACTCCCGTCTGCGATTGGCTCGTCAGGTGGTCGAAGACGTGCGGTCACATTTCAAACGCTTGGTATTTGACACCCTGATTTATCGCAATACCAAACTGGCAGAAGCCCCCAGCTACGGCAAGTCTATCATAATGTATGACGCAACCTGTGCCGGCGCGGTCAACTATCTCAATCTTGCCAGCGAAATACTTCGCCGCAACAAGATGAAGCCTCCCATTACACACGATAACTAAACCCTTTCACAACTCAGACAATGGCAAGTAAGAAACCTCTTATTCCAGGTCGCGGATTGGATGCCATACTTGGCAGCATTGATGTCGACAGCCTCAACGGCAACGAGTCTGACGTCACCGCCGCCATCAGCATGGTGTCTATCAGCGACATTGAGGCAAATCCTTTCCAACCCCGTAAGGAATTCGACGATAACGCCCTGCAGGAACTCGCTCAGTCTATCCGTGAGCAGGGGGTCATCACTCCCATCACCGTGCGGCGTATGCCCGACGGGAAATACCAACTCATAGCTGGCGAACGCCGTATGCGTGCTTCCCAACTGGTAGGCCTTACCGAGCTTCCTGCCTATATCCGCGTAGCCACCGATGGGCAGATGATGGAGATGGCTTTGGTGGAGAACATCCAACGCGAGAATCTCAACGCCATGGAGATAGCTTTCTCCTACAATGCCCTCATCGAGGAGTGCCAACTCACTCACGAGCAACTCAGCCAACGGGTCGGCAAGGATCGCTCCACTATCACCAACTATCTACGTCTGCTTAACCTCCCAGCCGAGACCCAGCTAGCCCTCAGTTCTGGACATATCAGCATGGCGCACGCTCGTGCACTTATCAATGTCGAAGACCCTGAGCAACACCTCGCCATCCTTCACGAGATTGTCAACCGTCACCTTTCTGTCCATCAGACTGAGCAGCTCGTCAAGGCTGCCAAGACACCTCAGCGTCCTCGTGTGGCTGCCAAGGAAGACCTGCCTCCACGCCACACTGCCACCCTCTCCCAAATGAAGGAGAAGCTGCATTCCGACGTGGAAATCAAGCGCTCGCGCCGTGGCAAGGGGACTATGACCATCCATTTCAACAACGACGAAGACTTTGAACGTATAATCAACCTACTCAATATCTGATAGATCATACTCTACTCCTGCCGTGTATCGACGTCTGCACATACTTCTCCTACTCCTTGTGGCAACCGTCTCGGTTCAGGGACAGGAGCCTGAACTTGTCGATGTCCGCCCCTCGGTAGTGGTCAGTCCGCAGCCCTCTAAGCCGCATAATCCCACTAAGGCAGTGCTGCTTTCCATCATTCCCGGTGGGGGGCAAATTTACAATGGGCAGGCCTGGAAGGTACCTATCTTTTATGCGGCGCTAGGTGGGGTGGGGTATCTAGTTTATACTAACTACACCGAGATGATGAGGTTCAAGAAAGAGTATCTCACCATCGGCTACAACGGTCAGTCTACTTTGCCAGACTATTCAGGCTATCCAGGCAGCAGCATTTACAACCTCTACCAGTCTAGCAACAAGAACTTCCAGCTCTTTATTATCGTCACGGCGGCAGTCTATGCCTTTAATTTGCTCGACGCCTATGTGTTCGGGCATCTCTACGATTTTCAAGTCAGCGACGATCTCTCCCTCCGCATCGCACCCTCCTTTTCGTCGGTGCCTATGTCCGATTTTGCCATGGCTCCCTCGTTGAGCCTATCTTTCCATTTTTAGAAATAAGTAAAACACAATAATCAAATTTACAAATCAACACTATGAACCCTTTCCTCATGATTCAAGCCGACATGGCTGAAACCCAAGTTGCCGTTGACAGCCTCGCTGCCGCATCAACCCCCGTCGAACGTATCTCTCTTTGGCAGATGGCCCTCAACGGTGGTTGGATTATGCTTGTGCTTGCCCTGCTGCTGGCACTTGCTATATACATCGCTGTCGAGCGATACCTCGCTCTCCGTCAGGCGGTCAAAGTCGAGGACGATGACCTTTTTATGAACAACATCCGCGAATATATTCATAAAGGAGATGTTGACGGTGCCCGTGCTCTCTCCAAACAGACCAACTCGCCCCTCGCTCGTATGGTCGACAAAGGGCTCTCTCGTTTGGGTCGCCCGCTTTCTGATATCCAGGCTGCTATCGAGAACGAAGGCAAACTCGAAGTGGCACGCCTCGAAAAGCGCGTCTCTCTTGTTGCCACTGTCGCATCCTTGGGCCCCATGATTGGTTTCCTTGGCACCGTTACCGGTATGGTGACTTGCTTCCAAGACATGGCATTCGCTGGTAATAATATTGAAATCAACACCCTTGCCACCGGCATGTACCAGGCCATGGTCACCACCATCGGTGGTCTTATTGTTGGCATCATTTGCTACTTCCTCTACAACGTCCTCGTCACCCGCATCAACAAGGTCGTTCTCGACATAGAGGTGCGCGCCACCGAGTTTATGGACCTCCTCCACGAACCCGCTTAAAGAACTATAGCAATACTAGAAAACTCTAGAAATAACTAGTTATACTAGCAATACTAGTAATACTAGGACTACTAGAAATACTAGAACCTTATAGCTTAAAGACTATGATTGAGACAAGAAATAAACTCTCCATTGAGAACAACAACTCCACCATGTCGGACTTGGTGTTTCTCCTGCTGGTGTTCTTCATGCTGACCTCCACACTCATCAGCCCCAACGCCGTTAAACTACTGCTCCCCGAGAGTGGCAGCAAGACCATGGCCAAGCAGAATGTGACGGTTTACATTGACGAGAACTACCAGTTTCAGGTTGGCGACACTCCTACCGATGTCGAAGGACTTGAGCCTCTGATTGCCTCTGGTATTGAACCAGGCATCAACGATGCCTGTGTCGTTCTCCGTTCCGACAAGACCGTTCCCGTCCAGTATGTCGTCAATGTCATCGACGCCGTCAATGCCATCAACGAACAGACTGGCTCCAAACACAAGGTCATCTTAGCCACCTCCCCCAAAAAATAAAACAAGAACTACAAAAACCACTAGAAATACTAGTCCTACTAGTAATACTAGAAACACTAGAAAAAAATAAAACTACTATCCCCAAAATTCCTCAGCTATGACCCAAGATAAGAAAAACAAAGTCACGTCAGGCCTTATCACTGCTATAGTGTTTGGCTTGATAGTGGTCATCTGCCTCGCTTTCGGTTATGACCCACCTGACCCGCCCATCCCTGAAGAAGGGGTAGAGGTCAATCTGGGAAATAGCGACAACGGCTTGGGTGATAACCCTATGCCTGCCGCTTCCGAGGCATCGTCTGCCCCACGTCCCGCCTCTGCAACCGAGCATGTCTCAACCCAAAGCACCGAGTCTTCGACACCGATACCCACTTCAGATAAACCCTCCACGGCTAAGACCGACAATTCTACACCTACTACCACTAAGCCCGAACCTCCTAAGGAACCCGAAATCAACAAGAACGCTCTCTTCAACGGTAGCCGTACTAAAAATAACAACAAACAGGGCGGCAGCGAGGGCAAAACCTATGGTTCTGGCAACCAGGGCAAGGAAGGTGGCGACCCTAACAGCAACCGCTACGATGGAGCCCCTGGCAAGGGAGGAGCTGGCTTCAGCCTCACTGGCCGCAGTGCACGCGCACTTCCTTCGCCCAATACTAATACCAACAAGGAAGGTAAGGTAGTGGTCAAGATATGGGTTGACCGTAGTGGCAACGTCACCCAGACTTCTGCACCAGAGAAAGGTTCCACGCTCACCGACGGAGCTATCGTCAATCAAGCCAAGTCTGCTGCCATGAAGGCCAAGTTTAGTCCAAAGGAGGATGCCCCCGAAGTGCAAACAGGTACCATCACCTACGTCTTCCGTAACAACTAAACCACTATGGACGAACCTATCCGAATTGACAAATACCTCTGGGCTGTCCGTCTCTACAAGACCCGCAGCCTTGCCACCGATGCCTGTCGCTGTGGTCACGTGCGCATGAACGGGCAGCCACTCAAGCCATCCCACGAAATCAAAGTGGGCGAGGTGTATGAACTTTCAATCGAACAACTTCACAAAGTAGTAGAGGTAAAACAACTTCTTGGCAACAGGGTAGGGGCCAAGTTGGTAGAAAACTATCTCATCGACCGTACCCCACAGGAAGAGTACGAGCGCATCCAGCTCATTCGTCAATACGCCTTTGAGAAACGCGACCGTGGGGCCGGCCGTCCCACCAAGCGTGAACGTCGCGACATAGAAGAATTTAAATATAAATAGTACTAGTCCCTCTAGAAATACTAGAAAAACTAATAATACTAGTAATCCTCAAAAAGTCACCTCTCTTTGCAATAAAAACCAAAATAAAAGTACATAATAACAGATTCGACCATGAACGAGGAAGAGGTCATTCGAGACATCTTGGCAGGCAATGTGAACCGATACGAAGAGATCGTTAAGGAATATCAGACTATCGTCGCTAATCTCTGTTTCAAGATAGGTGGTGCCGGAATCGACATTGCCGAAATGACGCAACAGGTCTTTGTCGAGCTCTATATGGCTTTGCCACGCTTCCAGTTCAAGTCGAAACTGAGTACCTTCATTTACCGGCTCACTGTCAACGTCGTCTGCAAGGAAATAAAACATCTTAGCCGTTGGGTCACCCCTAGCGAGGACATCATCGCCCCCGAAGTGCCGTCCGACGACTACAATGCCGAACAGCAGATTATCCGCAACGAGCAGGCCCGCCAACTGCATCAAGCCTTGGGCCGCCTCCATCCCGAACAACGCACTGCCCTTGTTCTCTACACCTTCAACGACTTTTCCTACAACGACATTGCCGACGTGATGCAGTGCTCCACCGCCAAAGTGGAGTCGCTCATTTTCCGAGCCCGTAAAAACTTAAAGAAAATGCTAAACCCATAAACTCTTAACCCAACTACACCCCAGCGACTATCGAATACTCAAACAATGCTAGATAAAGATACTAAAATAATGAACGACACCGACCTAATACAGCAGCTGCGCGACATGCGCTATCCCACCTCCATCGACGTGGTTGCCCCTGTGATGGAACAGGTGAGAAACAAACCCCTGCTCGTCCCGACACACCACACGGTGAACTTCCGACGAGTTGCCTCTACCGTAGCTGCTTGTCTACTCCTCGCCGTGGGTACCAATATTACACTCCTCTACACCCACAACTACGATGAAAGCAAAATCAGCAACATGATTGCCGAAGTCTACAACTACAATGCTAGCTATGCCGACATGAATGAGGCCAGTTTCGGCCTAGGTGCCATCGAAAGCCTGTACTAAAACACTACTAAATATTCTGCTCCTCACTCAAATACACCTCGAAAACAAATAAACCCTTTCTGTATATGAAAAAAATAGTCACCTTGATGCTCGTCCTCGTCCTCGCCATGACAGCCATGGCTCAGCACAAACCCGAGCATAACCGTAAGCATAAGGACCCGCCTAAGATTGAAGAGATGGTTAACAACCTCTCCGCTATTCAAAAAAAACGGCTCAACACTGTCATGGAAAACAGCCGTAAGCAAGTAGACCTCCTTCAGGCCGAACTCGACAAGGTGCGCAAGCAAATTCATAGCCTATCTGAGAAAGAGGGTGATAACTCCGACCAACTCTTCCCCCTCTTTGAACGCGAAGGTGACCTCCGTGCCGAAATCTCCAAAGAGATGTATCGCACCCGCCTCCGTATTGACGAGATTCTCACCAAAGAACAACTCGTCGAATTGCGCTCTCATTGCGCGAAGGAAGGCAAGAAGACAAAATCCAAAGACACCTCTGCCGCCCCGGCAACTGCCACCGACCGCCATGGCGCCACCACCGACAAGCCCCGTCGTGCCCGCCGTTAGCAACATCCCAATCTTTATTATATCACAACACTCACAACTTATTACTGCCTTCCCCATACAACTCTGCCGATTCTCTGTAAAATCATAATCGCTCCCTGTCAACTGCTATAGTCAATCGGGGAGCGTTTTTTTTTTATGTAAATAGTTTAAAATAAACATGTAATCTCTATTTTGATAAGCGGGATGGAATGTGAAATTTTAGTTTGGAAATAGAATTAATATTAATTAAAGAGATTTTTTTCGTATCTTTGCAGACGGTAAAAATAGTTTACCGTGTGTAATAATTTGTAAATGAATAATTAATTCTTAATGGTATGAAAGATATATTTGAACGCATTAAAGAATCAACTGGCGGTCCGTTGGGCCAGTATCAGAAATATGCCGACGGCTATTTTTATTTCCCCAAGCTGGAAGGCGAATTGGGACCTGAAATGATGTTCAATGGCAAGAAGGTATTGAACTGGAGCCTGAACAACTACCTGGGTCTGGCAAACAATCCCGAGGTGCGCGCCGCTGATGAGGAGGGTGCACGCCGTTGGGGTCTTGCCTACCCGATGGGCGCCCGTATGATGAGCGGTAACACTTCTCTTCACGAAGAGGTAGAGGCAATGCTGTGCGAGTATACCCATAAGAAGTACGGCTATCTGCTCAACTTCGGCTATCAGGGCCAGATAAGTATCCTTGATACGGTGGTGACGCTACGCGACGTGATTGTGTACGACAGCGAGGCTCACGCCTGTTTGATTGACGGCTTCCGCGTAACGGGTGCCAAGCGTTTCAAATATCAACACAACGATATCGAGAGCCTGCGCAAACAGCTGAAGCAGGCTACGGCATTGGCCGAGAAGCAGGGTGGTGGCATCCTGGTGGCCACCGAGGGCGTTTATGGCATGGAAGGCGACCTTGGAGCACTTGACAAGATTTGTGCTTTGAAGAAGGAGTTTAACTTCCGCATCCTGATTGACGATGCCCATGGTATGGGCGTCATGGGTCCTGAGGGACGTGGTACGCATACCCACTTCAATTGCGAAGACGATATCGACCTTTATTTCTGCGCCTTTGCCAAGACAATGGCTATTATCGGTGGCTTTATCGGCTGCAACGACCCCGACATTATCACCTACCTCCGCATGAACATGCGTAGCCAGATCTATGCTAAGAGCCTGCCTATGCCTATTGTTTGGGGCGTAAAGCGTCGTCTGGAAATTATCAACGAGCATCCTGAATACCGCGAGAAATTGTGGGAGATTGCCAACCATCTGCAGCATTCGTTACAGGCCGAAGGCTTCAACACGGGTGTCACCGAGTCGCCTATCACCCCAGTCTTCTTCCCCGGCGATGTGAATCAGGGTACCAACGTGGTGGTGGACCTCCGCGAGAACTATGGTATCTTCTGCTCGATAGTGGTCTATCCTGTGGTGCCAAAAGGTCAGATTATGCTCCGCATCATCCCCACCGCTGTTCACACCATGGAGCAGGCCAACCGCACTATCGAGGTATTCAAGGAGGTGAAAACTAAGCTGGATGCAGGCGAGTATAACAAGCCCATGCCAGTGATGAGACTAAAAAAATGAAATACCAGATAAGATGTAAAAAATGTGGCAAGGTCGTAGGCGACTTTGCCACATGGTTTAAACAAGACCAGCAGTGCACCTGCGGCTCGACATACGCCGAGGTGGAGTATCTTGATTTGCCTTCATTTCCTCCTTCGCACAAGGCGACCGAGAGTTATCAAGACTACTATTTCGACTTCCTGCCCATTGAGCGGAAGGAGAACATAGTGAGTTTTGGTGAAGGTATGGTTGCTATTGAGCGTTGGGCTCACTTGGAAAAGGCCGCCCGTGAGGCAGGGGTAGACTGCGAGGTATACGTCTGTCGTAACGACCAGAACCAGGGCAGTGGCACGTTCAAGGATATCAGTGCCTCATTGGCTGCATCGGTATTAAAAGAACAGGGCGTGAAAGATTACTGTCTTGCTTCGACCGGTAATGCAGGCACTGCATTCGCCACCTATTTGGCTAAGGCAGGCATCCATTTCACCCAGTTTGCCCCTTCGTTCATGGACGATGACTCTACCGAAGCCATCAAACGAGTGGGACAGACGGTTGTGATATCCAAAGGTGGCTATGGCGATGCCAAGTCCGAGGCGGCCGAATTCCACAAGAATCAGCATGTGCTGATCAGTGGCGGCAACACCGATCCGCTACGTATTGAGTCGAAGCGTACCTTGGTGTTTGAGTGCTTACGGCAGATGGGGTGTCTTCCTACGGTCTATATGCAGGCTGTGGCAGGTGGCACCAGTCCTTTGGCATTCGAGAAGGGCTTCCGCGATTTGCGTGCCATGTGTCCCAACAAGGCCTACGAGCTGCCCCGTATGGTACTGGTGCAGCAAGACGAGTGCGACCCCATGGTTACGTCATGGGAGAAGGCAACGGCAGACGGATTTCCTGAAGGGTGGGAACAGCAATACGAGGCTAAGAAGAATATGCACACGCGGATAGGCATCCTCACCGCTGCCAATCCGGGCAACTACCCGTTGGTGGCACCTTTGGTAAAACGTACCGATGGCACATTCATTCGCGTCAAGGAGGCTGAACTGCCAGAATACGGACGCAGAATGCTGCAGGAACAGGGTGTGTTGATGGGTCCTGCGTCAGTGGTTTGCTATGCAGGCTTCTTCGAGGCACTACAGAAAGGCACCCTCCGCAATGGCGACAAGGTACTGCTCAACACTGGCGAAGGCTGCGATCGTTCACAGTGGTTTAAGAAAGAAGTTGAAAGCTGCTAACAATCATGCTTTTTAAGAACAAGATAGTTTGGATCACGGGAGCCTCGTCGGGCATCGGCGAGGCTACCGCTTACCGTTTTGCACAAGAAGGTGCCTCCCTATTGCTGACTGCACTGGAGGACGACCTGCTGGAACAAGTGGCAAATCGTTGTAAAGAACTTGGGGCACCCGAAGCAAGGGCTTTGCCTTTCGATATCTCCCAACTCGACCAGCTGGATGGTCTAGCCGAAAAGGCTTGGAGTATGTTTGGTCACATCGACATATTCTACAATAATGCCGGTATTAGCCAGCGTGGTACGGTGGTGGAGACAGAGATGCACGTGTTCCGCAAGGTGATGGATATCGATTTTTATGCCCCTGTGCTCTTGACTAAGAATATCCTGCCTAGGATGATTGGGCAGGGTGGAGGACAACTAGTTGTTACCACTAGCATTGCCGGCTGTTTCGGGTTCCCGATGCGCTGTGCCTATTCATCTGCCAAGCATGCATTGTATGGCTTCTTTGAAACCATACAGGCTGAAAACTACAAGGATAACATACGCGTTACGATTGTCTGTCCAGGTCGAGTGCAGACCAATATTTCAGTCCATGCCCTTGAAAAAGATGGTCGTCAGCATGGCAAGATGGATGCCGGACAGGCAGGCGGTGTCACACCCCAGCAGGCAGCTGACAAAATAGTTCGCGCCGTCTATAAGAAACGGCGCGAAGTGCTTGTAGGAAAGAAAGAGCTGCTGATGGCATACATCAAGCGGTTCTTCCCTGGCCTGTGTGCCCGATTGGCACGCAAGGTCAAAGCGATGTGAGGATTTCGTAAGCGGCTGAACGACCGTCGTTGATAGAATCACTGAGAGTCATTGGGCGTTTGCAAGCTCCAGCCACATAGAGTCCGGGGGCATCACTTTGGCAGTCGTGTAGGTGCGGGTCTTTTGATTGGGCAAAGCCGTATTCACCACAGATGCGACATTGGGTGGCCAATTCGCGTGTGCCTTTAGAAGCCTCCATGCCAACCATCAGTACCAACAAGTCGCTCGTCATTTTCATGGGACGGCCTAGGAGGGTGTCCTCTGCCTTGATTTGCACACGTCCGTCGAAGGTGCCACCAGCCTCAGATATTCTTCCACGGATAAAGTTTACACCATAATCCTGCTGGGCAGTGCGATACATCTCTTCAAATCCTTGGCCCCACATGCGGAGGTCCATATAGAATACATACACTTCGCAATCTGGCAGTTGTTTCTTTGCTTCTATAGCCTGCTTGACGGCTGTGACACAGCATAGCTTGGAGCAATAGTGGTTGCCCGACTTCTCGTCGCGCGACCCTACACACTGCAAGAATACAATCCTCTTGGGCGAATCGCCCACCGAATTGATAATACGCTTTTCGCGTATCATCTTTTCCATCTCCAAGGAGGTATGCACGCCGGGATAGATACCATAGCCAAGTTCTTCTTTACGGTGGGCATCAAATGGAGTGTAGCCTGTGGCGAGAAGTACAATGTCGTAAAGCTCGTCGTTGACTTTCCATACAGGTGTACCTGTGAGGTTCTCCTCTTGGAATCCGGCAATATAGGAGGGGAGTAACTGGGTTACCTCGGTGTTGCAGCGGAGTGTGATATTGGGATTGTCCAACTTGGAACGCATTGTGGCTGCTACCTCCTGGGCATCTGCAAAATTTGGGAAGAGAAATGCCTTGTCAGTGATGTTGCCCAGTGGCTCGGATTCTTTTTCATATAAGGTGACTGGGTGGCCTAGTGAGGCGAGTAGTGAGGCGGCTTCGATGCCTGCGGGGCCAGCGCCCAGAATGGCTATTTGCTTCATGATCTTTTTTATTATTATCGGACTGGTCAGACTAGTCTGACCTCAGCCTATTGTGATTATACTTTCAAATTTACTGGTTTCTCGGGCGAGGGGAGCAAGCGTCCATTGTGTCCACGATACTTATCAGATGGGCGATAGGGGATGCCGATCTTGTCCATCAGCCTCTCACATTGCACTTGATGCATCTGCAGGCCAAGGGTCCACGGGTCGTAACCCAGTAGCAGGCCGGTGAGTTCCTCGTAGGTCAAAACGGGAATGCCGTAGCCCTCTTTGTCGTAAGTCTTATTTTCCATCTCAGCGATGGTGTACTGCCACTTGTCGAGAAACATGTTGCATCCAGGGCAGTTGGTGAGGATGAAGTCGGGCTCATAAGATTCCATCGACTCAAATTTCTTCTGAGTGTTGGCGATGCTATAGCCACGGTTTTCCTGCACTAGATACTGGCGAAAGCCAAATCCACAGCAGTGTCTCCTTTCGGGGTAGTCGACCACTTCGCCGCCCCAAGCTTCAATCATGCCTGCTAGCACGTATGGGAATTCAGCATTGCCGATGCCGCTGTTGGCAAATATCTTGGCATAGTGGCACCCGATATGTTCTACTACTTTCAAAGGACGTCCAGTAAAGCGGTTGACCAACTGGAACTTCATGCGTGGCTTGAGGTCGAAACGGAACTTGAAGATGATGTCGCTTGGGTGGGCTATATTATCAGGCACCTCAAATTCCCTTTTGCAGGCATCCCAGAGATATTGGCGTGCCTTCTCTTTCAGTTCGGGATTTTCCTCCCATTTATTTATCATCTCGGTGAAAACTCCAAAACTGGTGACACAAGAGGGAACGTAGTTCTTGTATCCGCACTCTTTCATAAGGGAGAATAGGCGTGCCACCACGGTCATGGTGGTCTCGAAGGGCACCACATCCGAGTGGTAGCCAATACCTGTGCAGGTATGCTGGTGAGGATTGTCGCAGATGTCCTTGCCCAGCTCTTCTCTTAGGATTTTCAAAAAGGCAGCCTCCGACCCAGGGAAGAAGGTCTGCCGAATGCAGCTTCGTTCATAGAAGTAGTGGTCGTCGGCTATATCTTTTTGGTAACCATTCCAGAAACGTTTCATAAGATTCTACAGATTTATGATGGGTGGGCGTGCTTTATTTCTTTATTTGTTTTGCTACTATTTCGGCTATATCTTCTACAGCTACTCTATTGGCGTGAGTAAGGGCTTTCTTGCACATAGGGCAGGCTGTGGCTATGAGGTCGGGGTTGGGGTCAAGCAAGTTTCGCAGGGCGGCATCTCGGATGGGTGTCTGTTGATTACTATCGATAGACGTGTTGCCCAGATTGAAACCACAGCAGAGGCTTTTGGCCCGTTCTTCCTGAGTGGGAAGGAGCGTGGCGGCAGCAGCCACAACATGGCGTGGCTCTTCATACACACCGCATCCGCGCCCCAGCTCACATGGGTCGTGGTAGGTGACTCGCTTTCCGCTTGGCTCTATCTTGATCTTGCCTCGCTCAATCAGCATGTCGATATATTGGGAATGGTGTAGGACGGGGATGTCTAACTTGTAGTCGTGCAAGAAGGTCTGATAGCAGATGGGGCAGGAGGTGACCAACATTGTAGCGTTGGATTTCTTAATAATGCGTCGGTTGAGATTACGTAGTTCTTCAGCTTGTTTCACAAGACCTTGCTGCATAAGAGGTCGTCCACAGCAGAGAGTTCCTTCACCATCCATGTGCCAGTAGCTCTGGCCAGCAGCTTCAAAGATTTGCTCCATGGCATGGGTGATGGATGGTGTGAGGTGAGACATGCAACCACCAAAGTATGCCACACGACCTACTGCATTGAATGAATGTACCGACTTGAGATACTGGTAGCCTTCGGTGCGGTCAATCTCTTTCACATGTTCAGCTCTCACTTGGCGACGGATGGGTTCGAGATCGATGCCCACCGGACACTCTGTAGAGCAGCGTCCACACACCATACACATCTTAGAGATGTCCTCAATGCGATTATACACATCTTTGTTACGGATGGCTTTGAGAAGGTAGACTCCCTGTATGTCGGTGATGTTCAGTTCGCGATTGATGGGACATCCGTCAATGCAGATACCACAGCGAGAGCAAGCCGACAGCTCAAATAGGGTGTAACCACTTTTGGTATTGCTGTCGCGCAATCCCATCTTGCGGAAGTAGATAAGGAATACTTCTGTGAAGATATGCATGTAGCGGGTGAAGGGCATTAGCGTGAAGAAGATGCCGAGAGCCAAAGAGTAGAGCATCCAAAAATGGTATTCAACAATAGGGTCGGCCATGCCAATCTGCTGCATCAGCCGTCCCATGGCAAGTACAAGGAACCCCCCATTTCCATAGATGGAAGCCGTGGCACCTTCGGCTAGGAGTCGCAAGGGGAAAATACACCACAAGGCTCCTTTTGCCACACGGTCGGTCAGGTTGTGTCGTGTAGTGCGCTTCATGCCTAGGGGCTTAGACCAGAATCGTTTGAGAATGGCAAGGGTAAGCCCCGAGAAAACATAGAGTAGCAACGCATCCATTAAGTGGGCGAGGAATGGCATGGCTGCTGAACCCGACACTGTAGAGCGAGGCTCGAAGTAGTTGAAAAAGATGGCAACGTAGAAATGATGCCCCTCGGGATAGGCGACCATCGCCTGCACAAACCCCACCACAATAAGAAGGAACCATCCAAAAGCGAGGCTTCGGTGCATGTAGCCCAGCAGCACATGGTGTTTAGTGATTCGCCAGTGCAAGAGGCATTCTCTGAACATTTCCCATAGGGCGGGGACAAATTTCCAAGAGAGGATATTGCGTCTGACAAGTGCCTGCTGCTTGCGGTCGAATTGTTTTATCCAATGGTAATATTTAAGGATAGAGATGACCAACAGGGCGACGACGCCAAGGCAGAAGGGTATAACAAAGAATGAGAACATAGGCGTCAGGATTGTTTATTAACTAACAGTTGGCGCATCTGCATAATCAGTCCACGGGTATTGACCCCACGAGGGCATACTAGTGTGCATTTGCCACAGAGCATACATTTGTTCAAATCGACGTCAGGCATCGGGGTGGGGGAGAGTTTGTCCACCTCTCCACGGCTGAAGAGGAAATGGGTCTTGCGGATGTTGAAGTCAGTGAACGCTCCTGCCGAGCAGGTGGCCGTGCAACCTCCGCATCCAATGCAGTAGCGGTAGGAAGGTACCGCCTCCAACAAGCGTTGGCGGAGCTTGGCGTCCGCACGGTCTAGGTCTATCGACCTCGCTGTCGATATCTGAAAGCCAAACCGATTCATCTTTTCTACATTCAATCGTTTATAACATTATCTCTCAATTCCATGCCACCTGTTACTTCAAATATCCTACGCACCTCGTCTAAGTCTTCCTGTGGTATGTCGCGCAAGGCACCGGGACCCTTGCCATGGTAATTGGCACCCAGCTTGGGGGCGACATCGGCTATATGCTCATGGTACCACTCCCATACAGGCCCTTGCTCGGGGTGATAGTCGGGATCCACTCGGTCGGGATAGACGCAGTAGCCTATCTCTAGGATGTTTTTTTGCAGAGTCCCCATCAGTTGTTGCTGCTGAATGCCTTTCTCGCTGTGACGGAACAGGCCAGTTTCCTGCGACACTTTACGAAGTACGCTTATCAGTTCGCCTGGCACATTGCCACGTGGGCAGCGTGTCTTGCACGACATACACTGTCCACAATACCAAATGGTGTCGCTCCGCATCAGCTGCTCCAGCTCCTCGTCGTCGCCCCTTTGTACCAAGTCGCAGATGCGTCGCGGGTCGTAGTCATAGAACTCGGCTGCAGGACATACGGCGGTACACATGCCACAGTTCATGCAGGCTTTGAGCGATTCCTCGAAACGGACATCCTCTTTCAGTTGTTCTATTAGATTCATTGTTTTTTAGTGATTAGTCAAAAGTGATTGGTGATCAGTAATACGGGTCACTTTTCTTTACAATCTTACCTTATTTAGTGCCATCAGGCGGAAGAAGAACTTTGGGAATGGCTTCTTCCTGTTGCGTTTGAGCATATTGATGGTGATATGGGGATGCTTCATAATGGTCAGCTTGTGAGCTTCCACCAATTCAATCAGAGTGCCATCGGGGTCTTCTATATAGGCGAAGTGGCCGCTAGCCTCGCCCATGTCGAAATGGCCGTCGTCTTTGCAGCTGTCCACCGTGAAGGGATACCCCAGTTCGTTGCAACGTTTCTCCAAATTGCGCATGTGGGTGACATCGAAACAGATCTGAATGAATCCGGGGTCGCCCCAATAGCGTCCCTCATATATCTTACGAGGCTGACGGTCCAGGGCCTGCACCAGCTCAATAGTGCTTCTGCCATAGAGTGGCGCGAAGGCACCCTCTCGTAGTCCTGTGTGTCTCAAGAGTACTCGTCTGTATCGTTGTTCGCCGCCTAGCATGAAGTCAAAATCTTCAAACACACCAGTCTTATCATATTTCACCTCGTCATATCCCAACAAATCCCTGTACAGAGGCAGGCTCTTGTCGATGTCGGTGCAACCAATCATGCCGCCTGCGACTCCGCCATTTAGGTGCTTCTGGAAGATAAAGACGTCCAAGTCTTCCACTACTTGGAAGTAGTTGCCCCATGGGTCTTTCACCACGAAACTCAGCGTTCCGTTAGGCATCAGGTGCAACTGACCCACTTGGTCGTATTTGGCAAGTAATTCATTCCGAAAGCCCGGCACGTCGTAGCTCTTTATCTTGGTGACGAAGATACCTAGGTCTCCCACGGCCACGTCGAAGGTCTTAGGCATAGGCTTGCGCTCCGAATACTGCCATATCTCGAAGCCGCCACCTCCTTCTAGGTTGAGGGCGATGCAGGCATGCCTTTTCTGCGCCTTGCCACCAGTGTAGGGCAGCATACGCTCGGCCACGGTGTCGTCCTCTAGCACGCGCACGTTCATATGGAACATCTCAATATACCATTTCCATGCCTCCTGAAAGTTCTCACAGCCGATACCCATCTGCTGTATGCCAGAAATTAAGTAGTCTTCCATACTTTTCTTCTTTATTTTTGATTCATACATAAATAGCTTGACTTCTAGGGACGAATACCTCCTCAATAAAGCCGAGGCAAAAATACTCAGAAAATATCATTCTCGCAAAATACAGTTGTCCGTTGAAGTCTTTTTTAACAATACAATTCGTAGAAAATTATTCTTTATTGTCTGTTTCACCCTTGAGGTAGCAGTCGATGGCGCGGGCTGCCACGCGGCCGGCCCCCATGGCGAGGATGACGGTGGCGGCTCCGCTGACGGCATCGCCGCCGGCAAATACTCCCTTACGGCTGGTCTGTCCGTTGGCATCGGCCTTCAAGCCTCCCCAAGGCTCGGTATCCAGCCCGGGGGTTGTACTCTTGACCAACGGATTGGGACTGGTGCCAAGGGCTACGACCACATTGTCGACCTCCATAGTGAACTCACTTCCTTCGATTACACTGAACTTGCGGCGTCCCTTCTCGTCCACGTCGCCCATGGCCATACGTACGCATCGCATGGCACATACATTGCCTTGCTCGTCGCCAAGAAACTCGGTAGGGTTGGTGAGGAAGGCGAAGTTGATGCCTTCTTCCATGGCGTGGTGAACCTCCTCACGGCGGGCGGGCATATCAGCCTGTTCGCGACGGTAGACTACCGTGACGTCGCTGCCCAACCGCTTGGCTGTGCGAGCGGCATCCATGGCCACATTGCCACCACCTATCACCACCACTTTGCTACCCAGATAGATGGGGGTGTCATAGCTTTCATCGTAGCCGTGCATTAAGTTGGTGCGGGTGAGGAGTTCGTTGGCAGAGATGACTCCCACCAAAGTCTCGCCCGGGATACCCATGAACTTAGGCAGGCCGGCTCCGCTGGCAATATATACGGCTGAGAAGCCGTAACGGTCAAAGAGGTCGTCAATGGTGACGCTCTTGCCTACAATAACATTAGTCTTGATGTCAACTCCCAGTCGGCGCAAGTTCTCAATCTCAGGCTCCACTACTTTCTGTTTGGGCAGGCGGAACTCAGGGATGCCATAAACCAAGACACCTCCTGCATGATGCAGAGCCTCGAATATGGTGACCCCATAACCCTGTTTGGCCAAGTCGCCAGCACACGTCAGTCCCGAAGGACCCGACCCAATGATGGCCACTTTCTTTGATTGAGAGTTGTCTGGATGGGGCAGCTCACTATCTTTTATACTATCCGCTTTTGATTTCTCTCGTTTCCAGTCGGCGACAAAACGCTCCAAGGCTCCTATGGCAATGGGCTCGCCTTTCTTCCCTAGTATGCAGCTGCCCTCACATTGGTTCTCCTGCGGACAGACACGGCCACAAACAGCAGGCAAGGCAGAGTCGCGGGCGATGATATCGGATGCGAGAGCGAAGTCGCCTTGAGCCACGGCAGCTATGAAGTCGGGAATCTGAATACTTACGGGACATTGTGTCACGCACATGGGGCGTTTGCAGTGCAAGCAGCGACGGGCTTCTGCCACTGCCTGTTCGGCAGTAAAGCCGTATGAGACCTCCTCGAAGTTGGTGGCACGGACTGCAGGGTCTTGCTCCTGGGGGCGTTGACGGGTGAGTGCCTGTTCTACAGCAGGGGCTAGATTGCACCGATGTCCTGCTGTGCCCTGGGCGGTGGCTATACGGTACTTGCGCTCGTCGGGACGGCGCAGACGGCGTGCCGCCTCGTCGAAGTCAACCAAATGCCCGTCAAATTCCGGCCCATCAACACAGGTGAATTTCACTTTGTCGCCCACGGTCACGCGGCAAGCGCCACACATACCTGTGCCATCCACCATCATGCAGTTCATGCTGACGATAGTCTGTAGCTCTAGCCGCTTGGTGAGGAGCGACACAAACTTCATCATGGGAATGGGACCAATGGCCACACAGTGGGAGTAGGGACGGTCAGCGGAGTTGGGGTGCTGCTGCTCATAGTCGGCATATAGCTGCTCAATCTTGTTGGTAACGAGTCCTTTTTCTCCGTAACTGCCATCGTCGGTCATCACATAGAGGTTGTCACACACACTGCGCATCTCCTCTTCAAAGAAAAGGAGGTCGCGGTTGCGGGCACCTATAACCACGTCGGTGGGAATGCCCTGTTCGTGTGCCCATTTCACTTGAGGGTAGACGGGTGCAATGCCCACCCCTCCTGCCACGAAGAGGAGTCGCATCTGCTTCTGTTCTTCTTCTGGGGCGGTGATAAGTTCGCTGGCACGCCCCAAGGGGCCTACGATGGTATAGAGACTCTCGCCCTCTTTCATTTCGCTGAGTCGGCGGGTACTTTCGCCCACTACTTGGTACACGATAGAGATGCTATCTTGCTCGAGATTGATGTCGCAGATTGTCAGTGGCACGCGTTCTCCCTTGCTGATGGGGATTACTATAACAAACTGCCCCGGCTTACCGCTGCGGGCAATCCAAGGGGCCTGAATCTCCATGAGATAGATTTGATTGCTGTTAAGAAGCTTTTTCCTAAGTATCGTGTACATCTTGCTATTTTTTATGGTATAATTCTGTATTATATCAGATGCAAAAATACACATAATAATGGAAACATCAAAAAAAAAATCGTCCGATGCTCACTTCTTAACAAAAAGGCTTGCCTCAACCCTCCCTTCTTAGCACAAAAAACAACCATCAAATACAATAATATCCCAAGGTGTGCGTTATTTATCAACCATGAAGAAAATCAATCTCATCGCATTCGCTATAGTGGCTCTGTTGGCTGGCTGCCAAGGGGAGACGGAGAATGTAGATCGTCCACTATATCCGACCGAGGGGGCTATCAACGCCCGATACACCATTGCCGACGGGGTAACGGTGGTTTTTGCCAAAGGCAACCTGCAATATCAAGCCTCAAGTCACTCATGGCGGTTCGCCAACCGGCAGTATGACGTGATTGGCTATAATAACGGACTTGCCGATACTACCTACTCAGGTTGGATAGACCTTTTCGGGTGGGGCACTTCTGGCGAGGACGATCTGATGCCTTATACTGTGTCCGACACGAGCGACCGTTATGCCTATGGCATGTTCGACATCGGTGGAACCCAATACGACTGGGGGCTGCACAATCCCATAAGCAACGGAGGCAATCGCGTAGGGGAGTGGCGCACCATGACCCTAAAAGAGTGGACCTACCTGATGAAATATAGAACCTCCGCCCAAATGAAAAAAGCCTTTGCCACCATCGAGAATGTAGGTGTTGACGGGGCTGACATGCATGGCTTGATGTTCTTGCCCGACAAGTGGGAATTGCCCGAAGGGTGCACTTTCCAATACGGTGTGAAAGAGGGATTTTCAACCAATGTCTATAGTGCCGACCAGTGGAACAAGATGGAGGGGGCAGGAGCCATCTTCCTCCCTGCTGCAGGCGAACGAGACGGCGTGACTGTGAGCCTTGTGGGCGACTATGGCTGTTATTGGACCACTTCGGGCTACACGCTGGAATCGGCCTACGAGTTGTATTTTCTCTCCAGTGGCTACGACTTTTATCCCACCAACCGCGCTACAGGCCATAGCATCCGGCTGGTGATGGAGAAGTAAGATAGTAATAGAAACATTAATACGTACCAATATGACAACTAATAATATACAATCGATAGTAGAGGCACAAAGGGCATTTTTCCGCACAGGCGAAACCCTGGATGTGAAGTGGCGCATCAACCAGTTGAAACGGCTGAGATCGGCTGTCCGTGACCATTCTCAGGAGATGGAGCAGGCTCTCGCCGACGACCTTGGACGTTCAGCGGTGGAGGCCTATCTATGTGACGTGCTTCCTATTATCACCGAAATTGACGAGACTATCCGTGGGTTGCGTCGTTGGGCACGACCCGAATGCCACTATAGTGGGCTGATGTGCTTTCCCAGCATAGTGACCAAGGTATATAAGATGCCCTATGGCGTTACACTGATTATCAGTCCGTTCAACTTCCCTATGTTGCTGACGCTGGGCGTGCTGGCTGCAAGCATCGCCGGCGGCAACACGGCTGTGATAAAGGCGAGTTCCAAGTCTTCCGCCAGCACCGCCATGCTGAAACGTTTCATCGCCGACCTGTTTCCTCCCGAGTATGTCACCCTGGTCGACGGGGGACACGATGTGGCCGACGAGTGTTTGGCTCAGCGCTTCGACAAGATATTCTATACCGGCTCTCCCGCTGTGGGTAAGCATGTGATGGCCGAGGCGGCAAAGAATCTCACCCCTGTGGCGTTGGAACTAGGTGGGGAGACGGGCAACTGGTGTGTGGTGCGCAAGGATGCCGACTTGAAGGATGCTGCTCGTAAAATAGCTTTCTTCAAGAGTTGCAACGCGGGACAAATATGCATCAATATCAATCAAGTAGCTGTGGCCGAGGAGGTGGTGGAACCTTTCTTGGATGAGCTGAAAGCAGCCTTCGCTAAGCAACTTGGCGACCGTCCAGAACAGAATGACGAATATCCCCACTTGATTTCGGAAGCAGCCTACGACAAATGTGTCGCCTTGGCCGAGGAATACCGCGAAAGGATCGTCTTCGGTGGTCGAGGGGTGAAAGAGACCAAACGGTATGCCCCGACCATAATCTACCCGGTTTCACCCGAAGAGCATATTGTCCAACATGAGCTCTTCAACCCCCTGCTACCCATTGTACCATACCGAGATGCTGAAGTGGAACAGCTGATGGTCACCATTGCAGAAAGGGAGCATCCGCTGTCGATGTATCTTTTCACCCGCAACCTGCGCTGGGCGCGTCGCACCATGCAGCGCCAGCAATACGGTGGTGGTTGTGTCAACGAGGTGTGCATTCACTTGATGGTTAAAGGTGTACCCTTCAATGGTACAGGCCACTCTGGCATGGGTGCTTACCATGGCATCTGGGGGTTCAGAGAGTTTACCCACCCCTCGACGGTGCTTTGGGGCTGCCGGCACTTTAACCTACCACTCCGCGAACATCCCTACACGGGTCGCAAGAACCGCTGGAAGATGTGGATGTTGAAAAAGATAGGTGGCTGATGGCCTTTATATAATACCAAAATATTGAATAATATAAACATTATAATATGAAGAAGTTAATACTTATTATCTCTATTGTCTGTTTAGGTTACCAGGCATGGGCACAAGAACCCAAAACTGTAGACTCACTCTATCAGGTGCAGCCCACCTCGCAGGTGGCCATCCCCCAGCAGGCACAGAACACCCAAGGGGTCACCGTGCTGGAACCCGAGAACATGGTGCTGAAGGCTGGTGTGGAAAACAAAGTAATCGTCAAGTTGGAGAAAACAGGCGTCAACAACATGATTCTGAAAGTGGTTGACGAAGAACTTTGCAGCATGCGCAAAGGCCAAGAACTCGGCACCTATTATTTCACCCCCAAGGTGAAGGAGGGCAACGTGATGATTAGAGTGGGCTACATGGATTTCATGGGCGCATACTTCAAACTGGCCGACCTCACTTTCACCGTAGTCGACGAGTAGGATTGTTACCTTACTAAAGTTTAACAAGTTCTTTCCAGTCTAGTTTGGTATTGTACAGGGTCTTGACAAGGGTGTCTCAAAAGTCCCCAAAGGGGACGACAGACCACAGGCAGGGGTGTAACCCCTGTACGAATGGTAGAAAAAAAGAACCCCGAAGGGGTGACACACCGTATGTTACCGACTATCTGTCGCCCTTTCAGGGCTTTGTTTTATCGTCCACAAGTACGGGGGCTTGCGCCCCCGCCTGTCTCTTTCAGTCCTTCAGACTTTTTGAAACACCCTAAAAAGGGCAAAGAATCACGCCTTTGACCTTTTAGCCACTTGTCAAACTTTAGTTACCTTACAGCAGTGGCTAGCGTGAAGGCAAACTGCTGTTCGTCAAAGGTCTCAGTGGACAGTTTCACATTGGAATGCGGATGGGCAAGCACCATGCGCAGTTCGTGTGTGATACCTGTGCCTCGTTGTTTAAAAAGTGCCTCTTTCTGAGTCCACAGGGCGGCAAAGTCGCGCTCGGGATATTCTGATTCTTGCACTTGCTGGCACTCTTGCTCGTTCATGCAGTAGTTGAGCAGCGATGGAGAGGGATTGACATAACGTTCCACGTCTACGCCGATAGGTGCGTCGTCGACTGCTACCGCGATAGCGTTGGGGCAATGGCTGATATTAAAGTGTATGTGTGGGTGGTTTCTCAGGGAGGGCTTTCCGTGCTCTCCGACCACAAAATCCAAGGGGTCGTTGAGGTCTACCTGATAGTTTTCAACCAATAACTGACGCAGCAAGAGAAAACTTTCCAATGTGGCGAACTGCCCGAAGGTATGCTTGAACTTCAGTGCCTCTTCTTTTTGTTTGTCAGGCACTAGCAAAAGCAACCGCTGCACCTCTTCAGGGGTGCAGCGGTCCATGTTGGTGAATAATGAGTATTCCATCTTCTAGAGATTACGCAGGGCAGCCTGGAGGGTTTGAATGATGCTGCGCGACGAGTAGGTGGCACCGCTGACGGTGTCCACTTTCTTTTTCGCAGCTTTTTTCACCTTCATGCCGTCCCAACTCTTGAGAAGGCCGGCGTTGACCACACGGTTCAAGTAGCTGGGGGTCTCCCGATTGTCGAGCAGGCTCACGGACATCACTTTCTTTTTGGGCGATAGGGCTATCATAAGAGGGGTCTCGCCGTTGTAGCCCTTGATGCCATTGCTGGCGGGCTTGGAATAGACAGCATACCCCAGCACATTCTTCTTGGCATCGTAGACCACAATCCATTTGTCTTCATTTTTAACACCTTTGCAGGTGGGGAAGGCATTGACTATCTCGGCAGCAATGCCGTTGATGGTCTTGGGTTGCTGTTTTTGTGCCTGCTGATGGTGAGGACAGTTGCCACAACTATGATTGCACTGGCCATGTTGGCCGTGCTGGTGATGCTGGTTTTGAGCCATGGCGGGCACTAGTGCCATGCCTAGCAGTGCGATGAGGAAAATCTTTTTCATTTGTTGTTTTCTTATGTTTTAAAGGTTTAAAAGGTTTTAAAGTTTTAAAGGTAAGCGCACCCTTTTTACTTTTAATCTTTTAAGCGCAGCGAACTTTTTTAACTGTTATTATTTATTACCTGCGGTGATTTACTGCGCAAAATATTCATAGAAGTAGGGGATGGTCTCGATGCCTTTGAAGAACTGCTCGAGTGGGTAGTTCTCGTTGGGGGCGTGTATGTCGTCGCTGCCCAGCCCGAAGCCCATCAGTATGCTCTTGGTACCCAGGATGCTTTCAAAGCCGGCCACGATAGGAATGCTGCCACCGCTGCGGGTGGGGATGGGGCGCTTGCCGTAAGTGGTCTCCATAGCCTTCTCGGCTGCTTGGTAGGCTTTCATCTCCAAGGGGCTGACATATGCGGCACCTCCGTGGCAGGGAGTCACCTTGACGCGCACACAGTCGGGGGCAATACCTTCAAAATACTGTTGGAAGAGGTCGCTTATCTTGTGGAAGTCCTGATTGGCCACCAAACGGGTGCTAATCTTGGCATAGGCTTTGCTGGGAAGCACGGTCTTAGAGCCTTCGCCCGTGTGACCGCCCCAAATGCCGCACACATCCAGGCAGGGACGTATGCCGGTGCGCTCCTTGGTGGTATAGCCTTTCTCACCATGCACTGCCTTGATGTCCAAATCTTTCTTATAAGCCTCCTCGTCGAAGGGGGCCTGTGCCATGAGGGCGCGCTCCTCGTCGCTGATCACCAGCACGTCGTCGTAGAAGCCGGGGATGGTGATGTGTCCGTCCTCGTCGTGCAGTCCGGCAATCATCTTGCAGAGGATATTGATGGGGTTGGCGACGGCACCGCCATAAATGCCGCTATGCAGGTCGTGGTTGGCACCCGTCACCTCCACTTCCCAGTAGCAAAGGCCGCGCAGGCCGCTCGTGATGCTGGGCACATCGGGGGCTATCATACTGGTGTCGCACACCAAGATGACGTCGCTCTTCAGCAGGTCCTTATGCTGTTCGCAGAAGCCGTAGAGGCTGGGCGAACCAATCTCCTCTTCGCCTTCGAGCATAAACTTCACATTGCAGGGCAGCTGGCCGGTCTTCACCATGAATTCAAACGCCTTAGCCTGCATAAAGCTCTGCCCCTTATCGTCGTCGGCTCCACGAGCCCAGATCTTGCCCCCTTCAACCACCGGCTCAAACGGGGAGGTGCGCCACAACTCGAGGGGGGCGACAGGCATCACGTCGTAGTGGCCATACACACACACGGTGGGCTTGGCAGGGTCGATAATTTTCTCACCATAAACTACGGGGTTGCCCTCGGTGGGCATCACTTCCGCCTTGTCACAGCCCGCCTTAAGCAGGAATTCTTTCCATTTCTCAGCACAGCGCAGCATGTCGGGTTTGTGCTCGCTCTCGGCGCTGATGGAGGGGATGCGGATGAGTTCGAAAAGTTCTTCTAGGAAGCGGTCTTTGTTGGCTTCGATGTACGATTTGACGTCTTTCATTATATATGAGTTTTTATATTATTAGCGTTTGATCGTTGGTATGTTGTTCTTTTTCATAGTTTAAGAACTATGCCTGTGAAACGAACGTCTGCTTGTGGCGGCATACAGCGCTCTAGTTCTTAGTACTTGTTTTGAAATGCAAAAATACGAAAAAAACTTCAATGACAAACTTTTTTTGTCATATTGCTCCGAGCAGTGAGGGTGAGGAGTGAATAGAAATTCAGTGACCAGTGAACTGTGACCAGTGACACGATAACGCTCATATCACAGGTCACAAAAAAAAGGCTCTAGTTTGATATATGACTGATTTTTCGACAACCTCGGAGATACTATATAAACCACCAAATTTTTTTTAAAATTGTTTTTCATTACATTTAGAAACAAGATGTTATATCCATGACTATTGTTATAAATCATGGTAAAAATAGTCTCAACACAGTCGGATTTCAATAATTTTG
>JAEEGL016035294.1_pt1 | contig 29604 bp, 24 predicted proteins | sample 9134231 | NCBI WGS metagenome assembly JAEEGL01 (sample SAMN16246548, study PRJNA631951) | gut metagenome | biome: gut microbiome; feature: rumen; material: fiber-attached | host: Bos | place: Iran: Karaj | collected 2018-10
AGCGCAAGGCCGTGGAGTGCGGCTACTGGCACCTCTGGCGCTTCAACCCCGCCCTCATCGAGGAAGGCAAGAACCCGTTCAGCCTCGACTCGAAGGAGCCGCAGTGGGACAAGTTCCACGACTTCCTGCTCGGCGAGGTCCGCTACCTCTCCGTCAAGAAGGCTTATCCCAACGAGGCCGAGGAACTCTTCGCAGAGGCACAGCGTATGGCTCAGATTCGCTACAAGACCTACGTCCGCAAGACACAGGAAAATTGGAGCGAGGAGTAATCGAAAGATTAAGCAAACTCTATAGGAAGAGAGCACTCGAACAATATCGGGTGCTCTCTTTCATTTTTCGAAACGTCTGCCCCCGTCCTATCGGATTATCAGCCTCACAACCCTGCACAGCCTTCAATATGGATCGTATCGACCATATTTCTGACCTGCGAAAGCCTCGGTATGGGTCATATCGTCCATCTCGTACCCTGGATTTGTCCACAACATCCATCGTCGTACTTTTCCCCCGATTTGCCTACGATGAAGCTCCCTCATCATGGTTTCTGATTGGATTGGGCTCCTTTGGAGGTCAATAGTCAATGTTTTCATTACTTTCCATGTCTCGAATACGTAATAGTGCTCCAATTCATCACATTTTCTTGTGATTTTTGTATTCCAATGCATTGATTTTTATTTTATTTGTGTACCTTTGCACTGTGTTTCTGATGAGACAGAACTTTTGATTGCTCAATTCTCCTTACAAATTTGCACATCACCGAGAAAGACGAGCGAAATCAAACACTCATGGAGTATGTGCTATAGGTGCAGACTTCCCATAGAGTGTTTGAGGCAGTGCAAAGCCTGTAAGGAGATATGGTGGAACTACGCTAACTTTCTGCCCAATAGTTTGTGCTGAATTCCCCAAAATGAAGAAAGTATAAACTAAAAACTGAATTGAAATGAAAAAAGGAATGAATAATTTCATGTGCAGGCTGCTATCGGTAGCGGTTGTAGTGTTTCTTTCTGAGTATTGCTGCGCCAAGACGAACAACAGGAAAGACCATGATTTGAAGGGGAATGTCTATGCTGTTGTGGTAAAGGACATTAAGTTCTCAAATAAATTCGGCGAAGTCATACCCACGGGTAGTTCAGACGATACCTTTATATATTTTCTTAAAAATGGCAATGTGTATAAGGAGATATCGGCTCCGATGAACTACACGAGGTTTGAATATGATGTTTATAATAACGTAACCCAAGAGATTTTCGTCCATATTGGAGCGGGGGAAGAATATGAGATTGCCGATAAAGTTTACCATCTTAATGACACGACAGAACACCAACTATATCAATATATTTATGAATCGGACGACAAACTAAAGGAAATAAAATGTTTCAGGAAGAAAGCTGATGACATTCAACAGTATCTCCGAATAGTTTTTACATACTCCTCCACTGGAAAGAAAATCACCTACCGTGATGAAAACAATATAAAAAAAGAAATCATTTATCATGGAAATACTTGTGTAACCAAGGAATATAGGAATAGAAGTGATAAACCTGACATGACCATTACGGAAACTATAAATACAAACGAGAAACCGGTAAAACGTGAAGTGATTGTCGGTAACAATTGGGGAATTGAGAGTTGGACTTATTCTTATAATAATCATGGTGACAAAGTGAAAATCCTTCATCAGGCAAAGGTACCGGGTAAACAATACAGTTCCGTAGAAACTATACAATATATATATGACCAGAATGGCAATTGGACGAGAAAGATGCATTATGTAGATAATAACCTAAAGACATGGACGGAGCGAGAAATATTATATGCCGTTTCAGATAGTGACTATGACAAGATTGTCGAAGAAACCAAGAAGATGGAGGCTGAAAGTAAGGCAATAAGCAATATGGTTTTTAGTCACATCAAGCACAGGCAGGACAGCATTCAGGCTGTTCAATTAGCAGTCGCAGAGGAAGAAGAAGCTTCCGGCCATATATACGAGGGACCAGAAGTCCTAGCTCATTTTCCAAGAGACTATATTGGCGGAGCAGAGAACTTTATGAAATGGTTAGGTAATCAGACTTTTGAAAATGAAGGACACGCAGATGTATCATTCGTTGTGGAATGTGACGGTTCCATTACATGCGTGAAGATAGTAAGGAGTAGTGGCGATGATGCCTTTAATAATGAAGCTGTGAGGATTGTTAAAAGCATGCCCAAATGGATTCCTGGCTATCAGAATGGTCAAGCCGTGCGGTCAAGATTTCGTATTCCAATCAAGGTCGGCTATTGATTCAAATCATATATATAGGTTTACTCCAACACCGGCGGACAGGCATCGAAGGCCACACCGCTCGGAGCCATCGCACAATTCGCCGCTCAGGGCAAGCGCATCCGCAAGAAGGACCTCGGCATGATTGCCACCACTTACGGTTACGTCTATGTGGCACAGATTGCCATGGGCGCCGACCACGCTCAGTGCCTGAAGGCCATCCGCGAGGCAGAGGCTTGGCACGGACCCAGCATCATCATTGCCTACGCTCCGTGTATCAACCACGGCCTGAAGGCCAAGGGTGGCATGGGAAAGAGCCAGGCAGAGGAGAAGAAGGCTGTGGAATGCGGATACTGGCACCTCTGGCGCTTCAACCCCGCTCTCATTGAGGAAGGCAAGAACCCGTTCTCACTCGACAGCAAGAAGCCCAACTGGGACAACTTCCACGACTTCCTCATGGGCGAGGTGCGCTACCTCTCCGTCAAGAAGGCCTACCCCAGCGAGGCCGAGGAACTCTTTGCCGAGGCACAGCGCATGGCACAGCTCCGCTACAAGAGCTATGTGCGCAAGACTCAGGAGAACTGGGAAGAATAAGCCCACGGCAATTCTTTAAACTTATCACTTACGGGAAAGGCATCCACCACAAGGATGCCTTTCCTGTTTTTTTATGTATGGCAATGGCCACTCTCTGACATGCCTCATCGTTAATATATAAATTTTAAAAAAAACATTTGGCATTGTCAATTATTTGTAATAAATTTGCACATTATAATATAATAATATGTCAAACTAAAAACATTACAACAATGAAAACAATTAGATTAACGGGAGGAACCATTAAATCCTTCATCCTTACAGCCCTTTTGTGCTTGACGACAGCCATGTATATGCAGGCCGGTGTCAACGAGACAATTTATGTCCTTTATGATCATCATTTCTACATCGCCGGCAAAAAACTTGTTATTTGCGCCGACGGCGAATCTGGCCATTACAATAGTGTAAACGAATTTTGTAATGACCTCGAACTTGGTGGGGGAACAGCTTCAATATCCTATAAAGACGGCAATTATGTTGTCAAGCTGACCAACGTCACCATCTACGACTCAAAAGCCATCTACCACGAAGAAGACGATTCGGGATACGGCCTAATCTTTGAATTCTACGGAAACAACAAAATTTATTATTCAACCAGCCAGCCTGTTACATGCAAAGCAAACACCACATTCAAAGTGATGAGCGGCCAGACCATCATTCAAGGATTAAATGGCGGTGCCGGCATCTACATTGACAAAAACACGGTCTGCAATTTAGAGACAGATGCCAGTGCCTCACTTCAAATCCTGTCTTTAACAGCCCAGGCCATCAAGGGGAAAGCCAACAATAACAGCCGTGTGAATTTCTACGGGGGCAACTTCTTCCTCTCAGGAGCAAAGGGCGACCTGGTTGACTTGGCCTTGGTTGACGACTACAGCATGGGGCGTGCAGACCTGACCATCGACCTCTATACCACCGGCAGCGAGCAATACCCCATTGTGAGCAACGTGTTGTCGATGGGTGACTTCAAGGACATTGACACCGCCGACTATTCCACAAACGGCTCGGCTGTTTACCGCGATGCCGCCATCATGGACCCCGATGCATACTTTGATGGAAACTATAAGAGCATTATCGACGTTGACGGTCGCGTGTGCCGGGAAATAATGATAACAAACACATACGCCGCTGCCGTGAACAGCAACTTCTTCCCCGACAACAAACTCCGAACCAACCTATATAACATTTTTGGCGATTTCATTTACAGACAACAGGCGGAGAACTTCAAAGAACTTGATGTGTCGGCAGTAGGAGTCTCCAATCTCGAAGGAATACGCTTTTTCCCAAATCTTGAAAACCTTCTCTGCGCCTTCAACAACCTCACTACCCTCAACCTTCAATATAACCCAAAATTAAAATGGATTGAATGCAATTCAAACAATCTGAAAACCATTGACGTTTCGTCCCTCAATTACTTGTCCATCCTTTTGTGCGAATATAATGAACTGACCTCTGTGAAAATAGGAAATAACCTGCAGTATCTGACATGCTCATACAACAAGCTGTCGAATATCCAAAACCTGACCAACCTCAGCAAACTAAAATCGCTAAGATGTAACAACAATGAATTCACGTCGCTAAGCCTTTCCAGTTTATCCCAGCTCGAGGAACTCATCTGCAGGGACAACCCCAAGCTCTACATGTTAACCATCTGGGACTGCCCCAAGCTCACGGATTTTTCATTCAATGGACTGTCGGCACTGAAAGAGCTTGATATCAAAAACATGCCCCTGCTGACCGAGCTGAGTTTCCCCTGCACCTCCTACACCAATTACTACACCGGTGAGACCGTCATCTCTTCCGAAACCCCCAACCTCCAGAAAATCAGCGTCCGCAACTCCGGGCTGACCACCCTCTCCGCTTCAGGATACCCCACCCTCACCCAAATAACATGCCAGAACAACAATTCCCTGGCCAACATCTATTGCAGCAGTGATGGCCTCACGAACCTGTCTATACAAAACTGCCCCGCCAACAACGTGGTTTGCACCTATAACAGCCAACTCAATCAGATCGACCTGAGCGCATGCACTAACGTAAAAGAGGTGGACTGCTCTAACAACGCAAGCATGGCACAAATCTACTTGCCCTCCACGGCAAAAACGACGCTGGAAAAACTAACGTGCGACAATACCAAGATAACTTCATTGGCACTGTCGGGCTTCACAAAACTCAAGCAGCTGAACTGCGCCAACAACTTTAACCTCTCCACGATCAGCCTTTACGGCTGCAGCGGCCTGCAAATCTTGTCGCTCATTCTCGCTTCCAACCTTCATTCGCTTAACCTCAGCACCTGCACTTCGCTGACCTCGTTGAATTGCCAATATACAGGCATCTCCTCGCTTGACCTCAGTAAATGCCGACTACTGGAAAGCGTCTGGGCCACCAGCCACCAGATGACATCGCTCCTGCTGCCACAGAACTCTTCCACCCTTCACTATGTGGCCTGCTGGGAGAACAACATCAAGGGAGAAGACATGAACGCACTCATCAACAGCCTGCCCAACAGGACCGGCAAAGACGCAGGAACCATCGTTGTAGTCAACACCAGCTCTTCAACTGAAAACAACGAATGCTATTCCCGTCACGTCAACGCCGCAAGGCAGAAGAACTGGAACACATGCCAGTACCTCAACTGGAGCGAAGCGCCCTACGAGGGACTTTCCAACCCCACCGGCATCGACTCCGCACCCACCAACCCCGACGACGAAGACGCACCGCGCTATAACTCAAGCGGCCAACGGGTGGGAAAAGACTACAAGGGCATCGTAATCATCAACGGAAGGAAAGTGCTGAAGTAACAATCACCGGCAAGCAACCGCTCAACCGGTTTTCTTATTCCCGCCATCATTCCGTGTCGAGATTATTCAACAGAAAAAGGAGCACCTCTCTCTCGGGCGCTCCTTTTTCTATTAAATCAAAAAGTAAAACAACAAAGTCACTTCATTTCATCATTGTTTATCAAGGTAATTTTGCTTTCAGTTTTTCATTATTCTTTACATTCCGACGGGTAGCGACATGGGTGAAAATTGGTAAAAATACTTGACAAAAACAACCAATTTTGCATGTTTATTATAAGTAGCTGAGTTTCAACGATTTGAAAAACACCCTTGGTTTGACTACAATTTTCGGGGAGAAATCTTGAAGTTTTCTCCTCTCAATCTTCAAGATTTCTCCCCGAAATTTGCCGTCAAGCCTCTTGGGGCGACCAAAAATCCATGAAAAATTTTGACAAACGGGAGAGGGCGACGATGCGCTAAATGATAAATGATAAATGATAAATAAAAGCGATAAAGTGGGCAGGCTTATTGCTCGCTCTTCACTTAAAAAAAATTCTGGCATTCATACTTAGTCCCGAACGCGTTCCGGCTTGTCGATGCCAATCTCCTTGTTCTTGTCTTTCATACTCTGAGAGTGAATCTTCTACAATTCGCTGATGGCCTGTCTTACAATGCGTTCTGCCTCCGGCATGGAGCAGTAGAGACGGCCGCCGGAGGCGTTGAGGTGGCCTCCGCCGTTGAAGTATTTCTCGGCAATCTTGGTGCACGAGAAGTCATCGACGGAGCGCAGGCTCACCCAGATGAGGTTGTCGCGCTCGGTGTCTTCGCGCAACGAGATGCTCAACTGCATGCCCTTGATTTGCAGGGGCATGTTGACCAGGCCCTCGGCGTCGCCTTTCAGGTAGTGAAAGCGGCGGAGGTCGCTACGCGTAAGGCTGAAGAAGCAGGCATGCTTGTCGCTGAATATCTGCAACTTCTGATAGAGCACATAGCCTATGAGGCGTATGCGCCACTCGCTATAGTTGTTATAGACGTTGCGATAGATTTTGTCCTTGTTGATGCCTTTTGTGAGCAACTGGCTGATAATGAAATAAATGTCAGGCGAAGTGCTGTTATAGGTGAAGCCGCCGGTGTCGGTCATCATGCCGCAATAGAGGGGCACGGCGGTTTTCTTCCCCATGGCATCGAAGCCACCAAGCTGCCAGATGATGCGGAAGACAACTTCACTGGTGCTGGTGACCTCGGTATGGGAAACGCGCAAGGTGCAGGGGACGTCGGGGTCTGGGTGATGATCGAACAACACTTTGGTGGCTTTGGAGGCCTGTAGCAACTCGCCCTGCTTGTCCATGCGGTCGGGGCGGTTGAAGTCAAGGCAGAAGATAAGGTCGGCCTGCCTGAAGGCCTCCTCCACCCGCTCGGGATGCTTGTCGTAGCGCACCACTTTCTCGGTGTTGGGCAGCCACTGAAGGAAGTCGGGATATTTGTCGGGAATGGCCACGAGTGGTTCTTTGCCGCAACTGCGCAAATACTCGGCCCAGCCCAGCGACGAGCCGAGGGCGTCGCCGTCGGGGTTCTGGTGGCTGCACACCACGATATGTTGCGACTCGTTGATGAGCCGGCGCAACAGAGCCAGCTCTTCGTCGGTCAGAAGGTTGATGTCCATGATAAAAAAAGAGGCCCACCCCACGGGAGACGCCGGGTGGGCCATGTTGTGTCTGTTTCAGAAAAGTTTTTCAGGATAAATGCCGTCGTCAACGAGTTTCTTGATGCGGGCAACGGTGTCTTCGCGGTCGGCGGCATAGGTAACGCCAAACCATTTCGACGTGGTGTCGAGCACCTTCACCGTAGCGGTGTTTTCCTGAATGAGTTTGTTGACCATCAAGGGGATGAAGAATTCAGCCTTGAGGTTGGTCATGTTTGCCGGGTCTTGCAGGAACTCCTTGAAATAGACTTCAGAGAAATCGAAATAATCGGGTGTGAAGCCCCACATGTTCATTGAAACGGGGGTGTTGTCTTCCACCACCACCCATCGGCCCTGCTCGTCCTTGAAGCGAATGGGCTGTGCGGCATCTCCGGCGTTTGTTCCGTCCTCGGCGCAACGCACAATTTCGGTGCGCTCTACCACGGTGGTCAGGTTGTCGGCATCGTCTTTTGAGCAGATGCCGCGTGCCACGGTGCCGTTCTCGCTCAGGGTGTTGCCCACGCGGAAGCCCACCATGGCATATTGTCCGTGGGCACCTTCGGGCAGTGCAGCCAGGAACTTGCCCATGACCATGAATGCGTCGCGGTTATAGAAGTCGTCGCAGTTGATGACGCAGAACGGCTCCTTGATAACATCCTTGCCCATCAGCACGGCGTGGTTGGTGCCCCAGGGTTTTACGCGGCCTTCGGGAACGGTGAAGCCTTCGGGCAGGGCGTCGAGGGCCTGGAAACAAAGTTCACAGGGGATTTTATCCTCATATTTTGAAAGAATCTGTGTACGGAACTGCTCTTCAAAGTCCTTCCGGATAACCCACACCACCTTGCCGAATCCGGCCTGAATGGCATCGTAGATGCTGTAGTCCATGATGGTTTCTCCGTTGGGTCCAAGGCCGTCGAGCTGCTTCAGCCCGCCATAGCGGCTGCCCATACCTGCTGCCAGCAGGAATAACGTTGGTTTCATAATGATTTGTTTTATAAGGTTAAAATTATTATACTCATTCGCTCGTGTTTAAAATGCAGGAGCTCAGAGGAAAAAAATTCACTTCTTCTTTTTCTTCAGTTCAAGTTTCGGAATTTTCAGTTTCATTCCTTCTTGTACCTCAGCCACATTGTTGTGGCACTGTATGTAGCATGCCATTTCAGAGCCGAGGTATGTCCTTGCAATGCTCTGCATGGTCTGGCCTTTCCTCACGGTGATGGTCTGGTCGGTGCCCACGATACGGTAGGCGCCGTGGGTCATGATGAGCCGTGCACGGTCAAGGACCTGATTGCCCGAAGTCTTGGGTTGCGGAGCGGGTTTTGTCTCATTGGCCTTCTCTGCCTGCTTGTCTTTTTTCACCTGCAGCTCTTCCTGCTGTTTTCTATTGGCCTCCTCCTGCTTCCTCTGTTCCTGTAGTTTCTTCAACGAGTCGGCAATCTGTTCGTTTCTTTTGGTTACAGAGTCAGCCTTAACCTTTATTGCCGCAATCTCGGCCAATCGCAAGGAGTCCTTGATGCGTGCGGAGTCCACACCTTCTTTTTCGGGAATGGAATCGGCCATCGCCACCGGCTCACTGGCGAGATGCTGTTTGGGTGCAAATTTAGAGCCCACGAAACATCCCAAGGCAAAGGCGAATGCTGCCACGAAGATTGAGGTAAGCACGCTGCCCCAAATGTTCTTTTTTCCTTTCATTTCAGTATCTTCATTATTTATTTCTTCATCATCGGTTTCTTCCGACTGGGTTTCTTCATCATTGTTATTTTCTGGAACGGAGTCCTCCGTCGTCGGTTCCATACCGTTGTCAGGGGTGTCATCCATCAGCGGGGTGATGGTCTCTGGTACGGGAGTTAACACTTCCTCTTCGGAAGTCGGCATTTCCTCTTCGGGAGGTTCAGCCTCCCCTTCCCCACTGGTTTCAGGTTCCTCGGCGGTGTCAACCGGCATCCCTTCGCCTTCCGTCTTTGGTTCTTCACTTGCGGGCACCGGCTCGTCGTCGTCCCAATCTCCGGGAAACGGTGCTTCTTCGGCTTCCTCAAGTGGCTCAGCCAGAAGGTTTTCACCGCCATCATTGGCATAGTCGGTGGTTTCCTTAAGGTCGGAAAAAACCACGCCGTCGTTCAGCACGACGGTATCGAACTGTGAAAACGGCTTGTTGACCAAGTCCTTCATCACAGCATCGGGCGTGAACGAAATCTTCTCGCGCCCCTCAATGAGAATGCGTTCTCCATTATTGACATTTACGCTTTCCCTACCCTTCACCTCGATGACTTTGAAGGTTCCCAAACCCTTCACCTTCACCATTTTGTCCTTCTTCAGCCCTTCGCTGATCAAGTCGGCAAAGTGTTTCACGAAAGCCTCGGCCACGCTTTGTCCGATGCCGTGTTTTTCGGCAAATACGTCGATGATTTCTGCCTCTGCGCCTCTATTCATTTTCCTGTCCTCCCTGCTTCAACTCCTTCTTGATGGCGGCAATGGGCTTGAAATTCAGGACCAGTTTCGGCGGCACGAGCATTTTCTGCCGTGTCACGGGATTGACAACGATTCTTTCCATGCGCTTCTTCACGTCAAAGGTTCCGAAATTAGGAAAGGTAACGGCCTTTCCCTCCTGGAAATTCTCGTTCATGGCGTCAATCAAGCTGAACACCATTTTCTGGGTTTCTTCCTGCGTCGCCCCTGTGCGCTTGGCCAACCCCTGAATGAAGGTTTTATTGTTCATAACACTGTTCCGTATAAGTCAAACTCTGACGAGTCGGTTATTTTAACGTTGTAAAAACGCCCCTGCCTCAACGGGCGGTCGGCATCATAACGTATCAGGACCTCGGGGTCCACCTCGGGTGACGAGAACTCGGTGCGTCCCACGTAGTAGTTGTTTTCTTTCCTGTCGATGATGACTTTCATCACCTTCCCCACCTTTCCGGCCCCCACTTCAGTGCTTATTTCCTGTTGCAAGGCCATCAGCCTGTCAAGCCGTTGCTGTTTCACCTCCTCGGGCACATTGTCTTCAAGGTGCAAAGCACTGTATGTACCCTCCTCTTCCGAGTAGGCAAAGGCTCCCATGCGTTCAAATCGTGCCCATTTGGTGAAGTCCATGAGCTCCTCAAAGTCCTCGTCGGTTTCTCCGGGAAAGCCCACCATCAGCGTTGTACGCAAGTGAATGCCAGGCACTTTTTCCCTGATGCGGTTGATGAGCCGGTAGGTTTCTTCCTTTGTGACATGCCGTTGCATGGCTGCCAGGATGGGGTCGGAAATATGCTGCAGGGCAATGTCGAGATAGCGGCATACATTCTCTTTCTCGCGCATCACGTCGAGCAGGTCCTCGGGGAAATGGGTGGGATAGGCATAATGCAGCCTAATCCATTTCACACCCGGAATGTCGGCCATGTCGGAAATCAGCCCGGCAATGCTCTGCCGCCCATAGAGGTCAACGCCGTAGTAGGTCAGTTCCTGTGCGATGACCTGCAACTCCTTCACTCCCTGCGCCACCAATTCGCGCACCTCGTTCAGAATGTCCTCGCGGGGTCGGCTTCGGTGTCGGCCCGTGATGATGGGAATGGCGCAGTAGGCACAATGGCGGTCGCACCCCTCGCTGATTTTCAGGTAGGCATAATGCTTCGGAGTGGTCAGGTGGCGCATGGGCGAACAAGCCTCAAAGCGTGCCATGCCCAGGTCGTCGAGCAGCTGCAGGTAGTCGAACTTCCCGTAGAACTTGTCCACCTCGGGGATTTCGGCCTCCAGTTCCGCCTTGTACCTTTGCGACAGGCAACCCATCACGAAGAGTTGCTTCAGCCGTCCCTGCCTTTTGCGCTCAGCCATCTCCAGGATGGTGTTGATGCTTTCCTCCTTGGCATCACCGATAAATCCGCACGTGTTGACCACGGCGATGTCGCCCCGGGGGTTCTTGCTGTCGTGGGAGCAACGGTAGCCGTTCAATTCGAACCTCCGCATGAGCAACTCGCTGTCCACCAGGTTTTTCGAGCATCCCATGGTGATGATGTCAACCGTATTCCTCATCACCGGTCAGTCTTTGAACAACGAGTCCACAAATTCGGTCCTGTTGAACAACTGCAGGTCTTCCATGCCCTCTCCCAGCCCGATGTATTTCACCGGCACTTTCAGCTGGTCGGAGATGCCGATTACCACGCCGCCCTTGGCCGTGCCGTCGAGCTTTGTGATGGCCAGGCTGGTAATCTGGGTGACGGCGGCAAACTGGCGTGCCTGCTCAAAGGCATTCTGTCCGGTTGACCCGTCGAGCACCAGAAGCACTTCGTCGGGTGCATCGGGCAGCACCTTTTTCATCACTTCCTTGATTTTCTTCAGCTCGTTCATCAGGCCCACCTTGTTGTGCAGACGTCCGGCAGTGTCGATGAGCACCACGTCGGCATTGTTGGCCTTGGCCGAGCTGAGGGTGTCGAAAGCCACGCTGGCGGGGTCGCTGCCCATTTTTTGTTTTACCACGGGCACACCGACGCGCTCTCCCCAGATGCTCAGCTGCTCCACGGCAGCGGCCCTGAAGGTGTCGGCGGCGCCGAGATAGACCTTCTTTCCGGCCTGTTTCAGTTGCCAGGCCAACTTGCCGATGGTGGTGGTTTTTCCCACGCCGTTCACACCTACCACCAAAATGACGTAGGGTTTGTGGTCGGTGGGGAGGTCCCAGTTGTCGCCGTCACCGGTGTTGTTTTCACTCAGCAGCGAGGCGATTTCCTCGCGCAACATGCCGTTCAGCTCTTTCACCGACACATACTTGTCGCGTGCCACGCGCTCCTCTATACGCCGTATGATTTTCAGCGTGGTGTCCACGCCTACATCGCTGGTAATGAGCACCTCTTCGAGGTTGTCGAGCACTTCGTCATCGACGGTGGATTTGCCTGCTACGGCACGCGCCAGTTTCGAGAACACGCTCTGCTTGGTCTTTTCCAGACCATTGTCGAGCGTCTCCTTCTTTTTCTTGTTAAAGAATCCAAAAAGTCCCATATTGCAATATTTCGCCACAAAGTTACGAAAAAACGAGCGCAGAACAAAAAGAACTCGTTATTTTTTTCTTTTATTTTTTCCTAGGGGGCGGTGGAATTCCCAGGAAAACGAGAGAAAACAGAAGTTCTGGAAGAATCTAGAAAATCTAGAGATTCTAGAAAATCTAGAGATTCTAGAAAATCTAGAAAAGAGCAACGCGCCCCGCGGCCCATTAACCGCGAGGCACGCACAAAAAGGCCACGAGAACATCGCAGCCTTTCTATGGTATAAGGTGATGATAAAAATCAGTTCTTGAAGAAGTCCTTCACGTCGTCGTTGGGAACCATGCGCTCGTCGAAGATATAAGCGCCGGTTTTCGGACTCTTCACCATCTTGATAACTTTTGTATATGCACGACCCTCTTTCGAACCATCGCGGAGGGTTGCCACTGTTTTCTTTGCCATAATTACTTAATTTCCTTGTGAACGGTCATTTTCTTGAGGATGGGGTTGTACTTCTTCAACTCCATGCGCTCGGGGGTGTTCTTGCGGTTCTTAGTGGTAACGTAGCGGCTGGTTCCGGGAAGTCCACTGTTCTTCATCTCAGTGCACTCCAGGATAACCTGTACCCTGTTACCTTTAGCCTTCTTTGATGCCATGGTAATTATTCTCCTATTACTTTTATGTCTTTCCAGTTTACATAGCCTTTCTCCACAGCGCGCTTGAGTGCTGCGTCGAGCCCCACCTTGTTGATGAGCCGCAATCCGGCTGCGCTGATCTTCAACTTAATCCAGCACTGCTCTTCCACATAGTAGAATTTCTTGCTGAACAGGTTCACGTCAAAGGTGCGCTTTGTGCGATGTTTCGAGTGCGAAACATAGTTGCCCGTCTGGGCTTTCTTTCCGGTGATTTGACAAATCTTTGACATTTCTATCTACGTTTTTCTATACGTTTTTTGATACTTATTCCAAACAGGGTGCAAAATTACTAACTTTTTCCGAAACGACAAAAAAAAACTGTCAATAATCTTTTCAATTAAGTTTTTTTTCGTTTTTCCGGTCTGAAGTGGCTGTTTCATGGTGCCTAAAACGCCATTTCACAGCCCCACCCTTCCCTTTTCCACTAATCAAGAAGTGCTGCGGCTAATAGGGTCGCAGCACTTCCTATTGATTGGTTTCAGTCAGTGCTTAAGCCTCTGCGGGAGCCTCTTCAGCGGTAGCGGCCTCGGCCTTTGCCACAGCCTCGGCAGCTTTCTTCTCAGCCACCTTCTGTGCGATGGCCTCGTTCACCTTCTTCTCGGCGGCGAGCTTCTTCTCGGCCAGGTCTTTCTTTGCCTTGGCCTCACTCTGGCGCACAGCCTCGAAGCCTTTTTCCTTGGCCTCTTTCCATGCGTCGAACTTCTTCTGAGCGGCATCCTCGTCGAAAGCGCCCTTGCGAACGCCACCACGGAGGTGCTTCATCAGGTACACGCCCTCGTTCTTCAGCAGGTTGCGAACGGTGTCGGTGGGCTGGGCGCCTACTTCCACCCAGTACAGGGCGCGGTCGAAATTCAAATCTACGGTGGCGGGATTGGTGTTGGGGTTGTAAGTACCAATCTTTTCAGTGAAACGACCATCACGTGGTGCTCTTGCGTCAGCGATGACGATGCGGTAAACGGCATAGCCCTTACGGCCGCCACGCTGCAGTCTGATTTTTGTTGCCATTTTTTAATCTTAATGTTTTGGATTGTAAATAAATAATGTAATCTCATGCCCTCATCTCGTGAGAGCGGGTGCAAAGGTACGGAGTTTTTGGCAAATAGCGCCTCTCCCCCACTCCCAAAAGCAAAATCTTATGATTTTTTAACCAATCGCCGGAAAGAAAAGGCAAAACGCATATATATTCATTTGCCGGGACTTCCGTTTGTCAAGATTTTTCATGCTTGTTTCAGACATGAGGAAGGTTTGACCGCAAATTTCAAGGAGAGATTTTGAAGATTGAGAGGAGAGATCTTGAAGTTTGAGGAGTGAAATTTGCGGTCAAACTCTTCGCGATTTTAAACTCATTGATTATCAATCAGTTAGAAAACACTTCGTTTTTTGTGAAAATTGTCAAGATTTTTCATAATTTCTATACGCCTTGTTATCCACCTTTATTTATGCATAAAAGAGTTGTTGTCCGAATTATATAATAAGGTGTTCTCACTCGGAAATGAAAATAAAAGCAAGCTTTTCTTTTGCATTTTGATAATCAGCTCACGCTCGGACATAAGCAAGCCAGCTTGCATGTCACTCGCTTAATCGCTGATTTCGCTCGTTTATCCGTACCTTTGGATAAGGTACTCTCACTCGGAAATGAAAATAAAAGCAAGCTTTTCTTTTGCATTTCGCTCGTTTATCCGTACCTTTGCACCAAAATGTAAAAGAAAACAATGGAAGAAAACAAGAAATCAACGGCTGCAGCCCCCGTGGGCGGCGAAAAGAAAGAGGAGCGCAAGAGCTCGAGTTTCGTGGAGCAAATCATTGAGAAAGACCTGGCCGAGGGCAAGAACCACGGCCGTCTGCAAACGCGGTTCCCGCCAGAGCCCAACGGATATTTGCACATCGGTCATGCCAAGGCCATTGCCATGGACTTCGGAGCGGCGAAGAAATACGGCGGCATCTGCAACCTGCGCTTCGACGACACCAACCCCGTGAAGGAAGACACCGAATATTTTGAAAGCATAGAGTCCGACATCCGATGGCTGGGATATGAGTGGGCAAACATTTACTACGCCAGCGACTATTTCCAGGAGCTGTGGGACTTTGCCGTATGGCTCATCCGCCAAGGCCGCGCATACGTTGACGAACAGAGTGCGGAGGAAATAGCACGCCAGAAGGGCACCACCACCCAGCCGGGCACAAACAGCCCCTACCGCGACAGGCCCGTGGAGGAGAACCTGCGGCTCTTCGAGTTGATGAACAGCGGCAAGGCGCAACCCGGCACCTACGTGCTTCGCGCCAAAATCGACATGGCACATCCCAATATGCTTTTCCGCGACCCCCTGCTCTACCGCGTGATGAACATTCCGCACATCAGGACAGGCAACAAATGGAACGCTTACCCCATGTATGACTTCACCCACGGGCAGAGCGACTACCTGGAGGGCGTCACCCACTCGCTTTGCACGCTGGAGTTTGTGGAGCACAGGCCCCTCTACGACCTCTTTGTCACCTGGATGAAAGAATACAAGGGCGACACCGAGGACATTGAGGACAACCGCCCGAGGCAGACGGAGTTCAACAAGCTCAACCTGTCGTACACACTGATGTCGAAACGCAACCTGCTGGCACTGGTCAACGAGCACCTGGTGAGCGGATGGGACGACCCCCGCATGCCCACCATCTGCGGCTTCCGCCGGCGCGGATACAGCCCCGAGAGCATCGTGAAATTCATCGACAAGATAGGCTACACCACCTACGACGCCCTCAACGAGATGGAACTGCTGGAAAGCGTGGTGCGCGACGACCTCAACAGTCGCGCCACCCGCGTGAGCGCCGTGCTCAACCCCGTGAAAGTGGTCATCACCAACTATCCCGAGGGAAAGACCGAGCTGCTCACGGCCGTCAACAACCCCGAGAACGAGGATGAAGGCACCCACACCGTGGAGTTCGGCCGCGAACTGTGGATTGAGCGCGACGACTTCATGAAGGAGGCCGAGAAGAAATTCATGCGCCTGGCTCCCGGCAAGGAGGTGAGGCTCAAGAACGCATACATCATTAAATGCGACGAGGAACATCCCTACGACGAAGATGCCGACGGAAACGTCACCACCATCTATTGCACCTATGACCCCGAGTCGCGCAGCGGACTGCCCGGCTCTAACCGGAAAATCAAGGGAAAGACGCTGCACTGGGTGGGCTGCCACGATGCCGTGAAGGCCGAGGTGAGGCTCTACGACCGCCTGTGGAAGGTGGAAAACCCGCGCGACGAATTGGCCGCCATCAGGGAGGCACAGCAGTGCGATGCCGTCACCGCCATGAAACAAATCATCAATCCCGATTGCCTGCAGGTGCTCAGCGAGTGCTATGTGGAGCCCTTCGCAGCAAAGATGAAGCCCGGGCAATACCTTCAGTTCCAGAGAATTGGATACTTCATGGCCGACCCCGACACCACCGACCAGCACCCGGTGTTCAACAAAACCGTGGGATTGAAAGACACCTGGGCCAAGAAAGCCCGCAACTAAGTTCCCCCGAAAACCAATAAGCCTCAAAGCCACGCCCAATGCACTCAGACGACTATTTCACCGACAAGGAATTTCTGGCCGTCCTCAAGGATTATGAGGACTGCCGGAGGCGTGGCGTGCCCTGCATCATCAGTTCCGACGACTATACCGACATTGCCGAATATTACCACATCCACGACGGCGACATCCGGCACGCCGAGGAGGTCATCGACACCGCCATTGAGCTGTATCCCGGCGCCGCCGCGCCGCTGGCTTTCAAGGCCCGGCTGTGCCTGCTCAGGGAAGAGAGCACCGAGAAGGCCATGAATTGGCTGGAACAGACCGAGGACAAAACGGACTGGGAGTATTACTACACACGGGCAGAAATCATGCTCGTGGAAAACCAGCCCGAACAGGCCGACGAATACCTGCGCCAATGCTTCGAAAGCCTTGACGACGAGGACGATGAGGAAGACTTCGTGTTCGACGTGGCCAACCTCTTCTGCGACTACAACTACATGGAGGAGGCGGCGAAATGGATTGAGAAAGCCAACGACAAGAGCGACCCCGACTACAAGGACGTGAAGGCCCGCATTCTCATCAGCCACGGGAAATATGAGGAGGGCGAGCGCATGCTCAACAAGCTCATCGACGGCAACCCCTTCGCCGCGCCCTACTGGAACTCGCTGGCCACCTCGCAGTTCCAGCGCAACGCCTTCAACGAAAGCATCAGCAGCAGTGAATATTCCCTGGCCCTCAACCCCAACGACGACGAGGCCCTGCTCAACAAGGCCAACGCCCTTTATCAGCTGGGCAGCTATGAAGAAGCCGCAAAATACTATGAGCGATACATCAAAGTAAGGAGCGACGACGAGGCCGGAGAACTATTCCTGGCCATCTGCCTGCTATGTTGCAACCGCATCACCGAGGCCGAGACGCACCTCAGAAAAGCCGAGAAACTGGCCGACAAGACCAAAAGAAACCGGTTTGAGATTTACCAGGAACTGGCTTTCACCCTGAGCCGGCTGGGAAAGGTTGACGAAGCCCTCGACTACGTGGACAAGGCCGACAACCAGGAAGACCGCCATGACGAAATGACGGTGCTGAAGGGCCACATCATGCTGGAGCACGGGCACATGGAAGAGGCGCAGGCTTTTTTCGAGGAAGCAATGGCCGAAAGCCAGTCGTCACCGCACATCCTGCTGAAAATCGCCGTCTCAATCTATGACAACGGTTTTCTCATCCTGGCCCAGAAAATGTTCAGGGTGCTACTGGAAAATGTGGACACTAAGACATGGAACGAGGGCTACAGCTACATGGCGGCATGCGCCAAGGAAAGGGGCAACAACGAGGAGTGGCTGAAATACTTGAAAATGGCCGTCGAGAAAAATCCCATGGAGGCGCAGTCAGTGCTTTGCGATTATTTCCCCGAGGGCATGGAGGCCGCCGAATATTACGACTATGCTTGCGAGAATATGCTATAGCTGCAAGAAACGCGGCTCAACTTTTTTAACTTTTCACCTTTTAAATAATGAATTGGATAACAACACTTTTAGGACATCTCAACTACCCCACCATCTTTTTTCTCATGATGCTTGAGAGCACGGTCGTACCCGTTCCCTCAGAGCTTGTGGTAAGCCCCGCCGCATACCATGCCGCCAGCGGAAGCCTCAACATCTGGTTGGTCATCCTTTTTTCAACGTTGGGCGCCGACCTGGGTGCCACCATCAACTATGTGGTGGCCTATTTCGTGGGACGGCCATTGGTTTATCGTTTCGCCAACAGCCGGCTGGGGCACCTCTGCCTGCTCAACCAGGCCAAGGTGGAGAAGAGCGAAAAATACTTCTACGACCACGGTATGGTGGCCACCATCACGGGCCGCCTTATTCCCGGCATCAGGCATCTTATCAGCATTCCCGCCGGACTGTCAAAGATGCACTTCGGGTGGTTCCTGCTCTACACCACGCTGGGAGCCGGCGTGTGGAACTGCATCCTGGCAGCACTGGGATGGTACCTGCACGCCATTGTGCCGGAAGATCAGCTGAACGACAAAATCATGGAATATGGCGACTACATCAAGTATGCCATCATCGGACTGGTGCTTATCGGCCTTGCCTACGCCGCCCTGCGCCATTATATGAAGAAAAAGAAGTAGTCCACCTTCTGACAAGAGACTGCATTTTATTTCTATCGTCTGAACTCCTAAATAACCAAGACGGGGCAAAGCCATTTTAAGGCTTTGCCCCGTCTTGGTATTGTTTACCAATGATGATTACTCCACGGTGACCGACTTGGCCAGGTTGCGCGGCTGGTCCACATTTTTGCCCTTGCACACGGCAATGTGGTAGGCCAGCATCTGAAGGGGAATGGTTGCAATGAGCGGTTCGAGACACTCCAGCGTGTCGGGCAGCTCAATCACCTCGTCGGCAATGCTGGCAATGGTTTCGTCGCCCTTGCTCACCAAGGCAATGACTTTTCCCTGCCGTGCCTTGATTTCCTGGATGTTGCTTAACACCTTCTCGTACATGGCGTTATGTGTGGCCACCACCACCACCGGCATGTCGGAGTCGATGAGGGCGATAGGCCCGTGTTTCATCTCTGCTGCGGGATACCCCTCGGCGTGTATATAGCTGATTTCCTTCAGTTTGAGGGCACCTTCAAGTGCCACGGGATAGCTGAAGCCACGGCCCAGATAGAGGAAATTGCGGGCGTAGGTGAAGATGCGGCTCAAGGCGGAAATTTGGTCATTGAGTTTCAATACCTCCTCCATTTTCTGAGGTATGAGGCTCAGCTCCTTCACGATCTGCAAGTATTCTTCTTCCTTCACGGTGCCACGCTCTTTACCGAGGGCCAGGGCCAGCATGGTGAGCACGGTGACCTGTCCGGTGAACGCCTTGGTGGAGGCCACGCCGATTTCGGGTCCCACGTGAATATACGACCCCGTGTGCGTCGTCCTTGGGATGCTGGAGCCCACGGCGTTGCAGATGCCGTAGATAAATGCTCCTTGTCGTTTGGCCAGCTCCACGGCAGCCAGCGTGTCGGCGGTTTCGCCGCTTTGCGAAATGGCAATGACCACGTCGCCCTTGTTAATGACCGGGTTGCGGTAGCGGAACTCGGAAGCATATTCCACCTCAACAGGAATGCGGCAGAGGTTTTCTATCATCTGCTTGCCGATAAGTCCGGCGTGCCACGATGTGCCGCATGCCACGATGATAAACCGCGGAGCGTTGAGCAACTGCTCTTTGTAGTCGATGACGGCACTCAGGGTGACGTGGTCGGCCTCTGTGTTCACCCTACCTCGCATGCAATTCGTAAGACAATCGGGCTGCTCAAAGATTTCCTTCAACATGAAGTGCGGATAGCCGCCTTTCTCTATCTGTCCCAGATTGATGTCAACCGTCTTTATCTCGGGCGAAAAGACTGTATTATAGATGTTTACGATTTTCAGTCCCTCGTCTTTTTTAATGACGGCGATGTTTCCGTCTTCAAGATAAACCACCTTGTCGGTGTATTCAACGATGGGGCTGGCATCGGAACCGATGAAGAACTCCCCGTCGCCGATGCCCACCACCAGCGGACTTTGCTTCTTGGCGGCTATGAGCATGTCGGGGTGGTTCTTGTCGAGCAACGCAATGGCATAGGCACCAATAACCTCGTGAAGGACCAGTTGCACGGCGGTGAGCAAGTCGAGGTTCTTTTTCTTCTGCACATATTCCACAAATTGCACGATGACCTCGGTGTCGGTGTCGCTCCGGAACTGTATGCCCTTCTTCTGAAGTTTCTGCTTCAGGTCGGCATAATTCTCGATGATGCCGTTATGGATGATGGCCAGGTTCTGCGACTCGGAATAATGGGGATGGGCGTTCCTCGACGAGGGCTCGCCATGGGTGGCCCAGCGGGTGTGGGCAATGCCTACGCTTCCTGAAATGTCTTTGTCGTTGCAATAGTCGGTAAGGTTGCAGACCTTGCCTTTTGTCTTGAAAACGTCCAAGCGGCCGTTGTCGTGAATGAGCGCCACGCCGGCACTGTCGTATCCCCTGTATTCCAGCCTCTGTAAGCCCTTGATGAGGATGGGATATGCGTCACGCGTTCCTATGTATCCTACAATTCCGCACATAATGGTATCGTATTGCCTGTGAGTTACTTTTGCTATTTGGTGATGGCCACTACCAGCGAGGTGATGGATGTGGCAATACCGATAAGGCCGTACCAAATGGTGTTGTTGGCAATGGCCTGGCGATTGATCTTTGTCCTGTTGGGCTCAATGTAGAGGATGTCGTTCTGTTGCAAGTAATAATAGGGCGAATTAAGGATGTCGGCATTGCTGATGTCGAGCCTGTGGATGGACTTCTGCCCCTGGGCATCTTCGCGGATGAGCAAGATGTTGTCGCGGCGGCCGGTCATGGTAAGGTCGCCGGCACTGGCCAAGGCCTCGATGATGTTCATCTTCTCGGTGGTCACGGGCACGATGCTCGAACCCGTTTCGCCAATCAGCGTGACATGGTAGCTAGACATACGCACAGTGACGACGGGTTTTTCGGTCTTCGACATATAGGGCGAAATCTTGTCGAGGATGAGCGCCTCACATTCACGGCTGGTAAGACCTTCCACGTGGAGCATGCCAATCATGGGCAGGTTGATCATTCCGTCGTTGTCAACCAGGTAGCCGTAAAGGCTGGCCGAGTTGCCCATGCCCTGTATGTTGGTGAAGTTCTTGTTGAAGGGCTTGGCGGCTTCGGGGTCTGAGGTGCTCACGTTGATGGTCAGCATGTCCTTGGGCATGATGCGGGCATCGTAGAGCCACTTGGAGGGAGCAAGGTTCAGCGTGTCAACGCCCTGGAAATAAACAATGTCTTTAGTGCTGCCACAGCTGCCCATTGCCAGGGCCATGACAACGACAATAATGGAAAAAAGTGCCTTTTTCATTTATTCTCGGTTTTAATGTTAATGTTTTATTAAATACTTGTGCAAAAGTACTTTTTTTTTCCCAATCTGACAAATAAATCCTTTTTTATTCTTTTAGGGACAATAAAATCAGGCGTAAAGGGTCGGCATTTTGGCCAATGCCGGTGGTTTTGAAAAGAGTTTTATCGGCTTTACTTAGCATCTCACATAGTTTGACGGCAAATTGCGGGCAGCAAATTGGCATTTCGACAGGTGCAAATTGGCACTTTGCTGCCCTCAATTTGCCGTCAAACTTTTCTACATCTTATGAACATCGATTACCAACAAGTTACACAATCGCCCGGAAAGCCGCCATTGTCATAGGTATATTCATTCAACAAACAGGCCGACGGGATTCCGCCGGCCTGTTTGTATCCATGGTGCTGAAGCAACATAACCCCTTATCGCAGGGTTCTAAACCATATTATTTTTTATAACGATCTTACGTCCCCTGTTTACATATACGCCGCGCAGGGTGGGCTTGCCGCTCAGACGACGACCGTCAACAGAATACCATGCGTCGGCCTTGTCCGTGTTTTCCATGAAATCCGTGGATGTCATCACCGTGGGCACTTCGATGGGGCCGAACACGACGCTGCTGGCACTTGCGCTGCCGTCGTCGTTGGGCTTCACCCAGAAGTAGGCATGACACGACTGCAGCTCGCGCGGGGTCTGCGAGTAGCCAAGCTGGTTGCCGCTGTCGAGAATGACTATCTCATTGATGTTGCCTTCATCGATGGTGAAGGGCGAGTAGTGGCCCACGAACTTCACGTTGCCGTCGGCGCTTTCCACCGCTGTCGGAGCAACGTTGTTGATGGTGACGCCGGAGAACACGGGATTGACGATGTTGAAGGCATCGGTCCGGGGAACGACCCTGCCGTCGCGCACCTCCCAGCCGCTGCCCAGCATGCTTGCCAGTTGGCTGCCGGTGGCGGTGGTATAGGTGCCGCGCTCACCAATGTTCTGCGTCTTGTAGCAGTTGGTGATGGTGCGCATGTCGCCACTCTTTATCATGTCCACGCCATTGCTGCCTTCATAGTTGCCGTCTGCCAGGCAGTTAATGATGGTATGACGGCCCGTGTCGCCCCAGCCGTAGATGATGCCCGTGTAGGTGGTGGCTCCGCTGATGCTGCCCGAGAAGAGGCAGTCCTTGATGGTGGTCGCCGTCTTCGTACCATGGCCGAGGATGCCGCCACAATGGGTGTGGGTAGTGCCACCGCAGGTGATGGTTGCCGCCACCTCGCAGTTGTTGATGTTGTTGACCATCAGGGTGCCGCTGGTGGAGTAGTCGGTGGCCGTCTTGGCGAAGCCCACGAGTCCGGAGCAGTGCATCGTACCATTGATGGTGCCCGTGGTCTTCACGTTCTTGATAGTGGCACCGTAGATATAGCGGAAGGGGGCAGTGCCCTGATTCTGGGTGTCGGAAATGTTGACGTTGAGCGTGTGGCCTTGTCCGTCGAAGATGCACATGAAGGGATGGGAATTGTTTCCCACGGGTGTTGAGATATCGATATCGGCAGTCAGCTGCACAATCTTGCCTTCATACGTCTCCGTACCATTGTTCACATTCGAAGCGAAGTCGTCCCACTCTGCTTCGGTGCTGATGGTCATTGTGTTGTCGTTGTCGCCCCACCTCACGACGTATGGCTTGCCTGCCTCGATGCTGGTCAGGTCGTCGCCCATTGTCAGCACCAGTGTGCTGTTGATGAAGTCGGCCGAACTGAGCGTCCTCACGGTGGCGCCATCGAGCGGTGTTCCGCTGAAGCTGTCGAGGCTGAACGGCAGGCAGAGGGTGTTCCAGTCGCCGTTTTTGCGGAGTGTGCGGCCGGAGAGGGTGGCGACGCACGTCCTGCCGTCGTTCGTGCTGAGCACCGCACTGTTGTCGGCATCGTTGGCCAAAACGACTTTCACAGGCACCAGCGTCTTGCCCGAGAGGATGCCATTGTCGGTCACCTTGCCACTTGGATAGTAATTGTTCTGGGTGTCGAGAAAGTCCTTCTGGAGTGTCACCGTGCCATGATAGTTGGTGGCGTAGATGCTCACATCATTGGTATAGTCAAGCGAGATGGTTGCTCCCTTGGAATCACCTATGCCTGCGGGTTGAGTACCTAAAGCGGAGGTCTCACCACGCATAGCCCTGATGTTGCCGCCGGTGATGTTGATGATGCTACCACTTGCACCATATCTGCCACCAATGCCATAGCCAACTACACCGCCTGTTGCAGTGACCGTGCCACCGGTGATGGTTACATAGCCTATGCCGTAATCGCCTCCACCGATGCCGGAAGCTTTGTATCCTCCTTGGGCCGTTATCGTGCCACCGTTGATATACACCTCGCCATTGCCATTTGTTGATTCGCCATTATAAGAAGGCTTCCTGCATCCTCCACCGATACCTGCTCCAAAATTATAGCCTGTGGCTGTAATCGTGCCGCCATTGATGGTGATGCGTCCTGAATTGCCTTTATGGCCATCACCACCGATGCCGGCTTCATTCACATCATTGCCTTTGGCTATCCATTTACCAGTGCCTCCGCTCTGTCCCCAGACGGTCAGGGAATTGCCTTCTTGAACGGTGGTTCCACAGGTGTTGGTAAACGTCTTGCCATCGGCAAGTATGATATTCGCAGAACCAAGCACAGTGAGGCGGAAGTCCGAAATGTTCACGTTCTCTGATACCACATACCATCCTGAGGGCAATACAGCATTGGTGTTGTTGATAATTTTGGCGGTCACAGTTTTTGGCGTGCCGTCGAGTTCAACGTACTGGGCTTTGGTTTCCTGAAACTCACCACCCCACTTGGAGGAATAGGTGTGAAGATATATATAATCATAACCAACTGAAGCACTCCCCTCGTTGAGGTTGCATGGACTGGAACCACCATTTTTCCCCACAGCGCCTTCTTCGCTGTTGTTGACAGTGAGGCCGGTAATAGCCCGATTCGATGACGATAAGATTTCCTTGGTGTAATAAAGGAAGATAAAATCGCCGCCTGCACCGCTGTTGAGGTCGTTTGGACCATCGGCGTACGTTTTGTAGTAGGTGCGCCCATTGCTGGTTAACGTCGCGGGTGCACTGCTGCTGCTTCCGCATTTCAGATAGAGATCCGTGATGGGGTTGCTGTTGCCCTTTTTGTAGAGCAGGTAGATGTAGTTTCCACCAACGTTGCGGTTCAAGTCCACGCCGATTAATGACCACCCCAAATTTTTATATTTTTTCTGAAGAGGCACGATATCGCTATACTCACCACCACGGGAGATTATCATCACATCGGTGACAAAAGGCAATGAAGACACCTGGAATGCCTCGTTGTCTTTCAAGTAAAGTTCATCGCCTTTGTCTGAGAAAAATACTGTTTTAGGGTCAATGCCCGGATTGTTGGCAGCAAAACCGCTGGTGAGGTTGTTGCTCTCCGAAATCCATGTGTAACCGATGTTGGCACCGCTGGTAAAGGCTCCCGTCACGGTAATCTTTTTGTCTTCTGACATAAAGAGGTTATCTCCATTAAGGTTGCCACTGATAACAGGTTTACCGCTCATGTTGAGTGTACCACTCTCGTAGAAAAAGCCATTACCTACACAATTACGGTCGTTTTCTCCTAAAGATTTGTTTTGGGTAATAGTACCACTGTGATGGTGGCTGTGCCGCTGCTACAAACACCACCACCGTAAGCGGCTTCATTTTCCTTGATGGTGCCGCCATTGATAGTGAGCGTCGCTTCGTTGCAAATGCCACCACCCCTATTCGCAATATTTTGACAGATGACTCCACCATTGATAATAACTGTGCCGCCGTCGTGGTTCCAAATGCCACCGCCCTCGTTGGTACTGTGGTTATCGCGGATAGTGCCGCCATTTAAGACAAACGTACCAGCATTATTAATTGCGCCACCGTGATCTGTGTAGCCACCTTTGATAATACCGCTGCCATTGATAGTCAGTGAACTACCGCTGAGAATTTTAAACACATGACCATACTGAGCCACACTGCTCAAACCTCGGTTAATCTTTTACCGTTCAGTTCAATCACCACCGACTTGTTGTTTTCAACCACCACTTCACTGGTGATATTGATGTCATTAAGAAGCATGATTGGACTATTACCTCTTCGGATGTAACTTTTTAGTCCTTCTTCATCGATGGCCGTAAAATACCCCGCCCATGCGCCTTGCATCGCGCCTATGAGCACGAGGAGGAAAATAAGGAAAGTTTTCTTCATGTCTTATCTGTTTTATATTGTTAATTATCAATTATCTCACCATACCGATACTGGCAAAGGTGGTATTCTTTCCTACGCCGCCCTTGAGATTGACAAAAGGATAATCTTGGATTTTTTCAAGGGGATTATTTTTGGTTGTAAAGGTCTTATTTTTTATTTATTTTCAAAATATTTGAAGGAAAAATTGAAAAATTAAGAAAAATTTAGTTTGTTCATAGTAAAATGCAACTATAAATGGATTCCCCGAAAGCGTATCTTTCTCATGCATAAAAACTTGACACAAAAGGAGCGACAGGCCTAATTAGTCGTCGTTCACTATTTATACCGGCTATTTACCAAAAATCCCGGTGAAGGGGATTCACCGGGACTTACGGGGTATGTTCTTTTTTTGTTGTAATCAGAACTTGAAATAGTTCTTTGCGTTGTTGTAGCTGATGTCTTCCACCATGCGCGAAAGGCTCTCCATATCGTAGGGGATGAGACCCTTTTCCACATCGTTGCCAAGCAGGTTGCAAAGCAAGCGGCGGAAATACTCATGTCGCGGATAACTGAGGAACGAACGGCTGTCGGTGAGCATTCCGACGAAGCGGCTGAGCAGTCCGAGCACCGAGAGGGCGTTCATCTGCTTGGTCATGCCGTCAAGCTGGTCGTTGAACCACCATCCGCTTCCGAACTGGATTTTCCCGGGACACGAGCCGTCCTGGAAATTGCCGAGCATGGTGGCAATCACCTCGTTGGCGCAGGGATTGAGCGTATAGAGAATGGTGCGGGTCAGCTTGCCTTCCATGTTCAGCTCGTTGAGGAAATGGCTCATGGCCTTGGCGGTGGTAAACTCGCCGATGCTGTCGAAACCGGTGTCGGGACCGAGCTTGTTGTACATCAGCGTGTTGTTGTCGCGGGTGGCACCATAGTGGTACTGCTGTGTCCAGCCGGCATCGTTGTCCATTTCGGCGCACAGTCTGAGGAAGCAGTGCTTGTACTGGCGCACCTCATAGGCCGAGAGCACCTGCTTGCGCATGGCCTTCTCGAAGATGATTTCTATCTGGCTGTCGGTGTAGGGCTCATCATAGAATTCCTCTATGCCGTGGTCGGAGAGACGCGAACCGTTCTCATGGAAGAAGTCGTGGCGCTTCTGAAGGGCGTCCATCATGTCCTTGAAAGAAGTGATGGTCACTCCGGCCACCTCGCCCAACTGGTTCACATAGTCGGCATATTCGGGCTTTTCAATGTTCATGGCCTTGTCGGGGCGCCATGCCGGAATCATCTTGATTTCAAAGCCGCTCTCGCGTGTCTGCTTGTGGAAGCGAAGGTCGTCCACGGGGTCGTCGGTGGTACACACCGTCTCCACATTGTAACGGCGCATGAAACCGCGTGCCGTATAACCGGGCTGCTTCAGTTTCTCGTTGCACTCGTCGAAGATTTCCCTGGCCGTCTTGGGGCTCAGCAGTTTGTCAATGCCGAAAGCGGTCTTCAGCTCCAGGTGCGTCCAGTGGTAGAGGGGGTTTCTGAAGGTATATGGAACCGTCTCGGCCCATTTCTCGAACTTCTCCCAGTCGCTGGTGTCCTGGCCGGTGCAGAAGCGCTCGTCAACGCCGTTGGTCCTCATGGCACGCCACTTGTAGTGGTCGCCGCCCAGCCACAGCTCGGTAATGCTCTTGAACTGATGGTCGTTGGCCACCATTTCGGGAATAAGATGACAGTGATAGTCAATGATGGGCATTTTTGCCGCATGATTGTGGAAAAGTTCCTGTGCGGTTTGGGTTTCCAACAGGAAGTTTTCGTCCATAAATTTCTTCATAGATTTGTTCTTTAAGTAATTAATTGGTATATCTGTTGCAAATATACACCATTTTTTTTTGATAAACGAAGAATTTAAGCTATATTTGCAAAAAATATCCGTAAACGATGTCGTATCAAGACACAAGGCAGTTGTTTGAGCGCACGGGCCGCGTTCTGCTCATCTACACCGGCGGCACCATCGGCATGGGGCGCAACCCCCTGACCGGTGCCCTCGAGCCGCTTGACTTCAAGCAACTTGCCGGCCAGATGCCCGAACTGGAGGCCATTCCCACGGGCATCGACGTTTACCAGTTCACCCCGCCCATCGACTCTTCCGACATGACGCCACGCCTGTGGGCGCACCTTGTAAGGATTATAGCCACGCGCTATCATCTCTACGACGGTTTTGTCATCCTCCACGGCACCGACACGATGGCCTTCACGGCGTCGGCCCTCAGCTTCATGCTCGAAAACCTCACCAAGCCGGTCATCCTCACCGGTTCGCAACTTCCCATCGGCCAGCTGCGCACCGACGGCAAGGAGAACCTCATTACCAGCATTGAAATTGCTTCTGCCAGCCACCCCGACGGTTTCCCCATGGTGCCCGAAGTGTGTATTTATTTCAGTGGCAAGCTGTTGCGCGGAAACCGTTCGACAAAGACAAATGCCGACGGCTTCAATGCTTTTGAGAGTTTCAACTATCCCCACCTGGCCGATGCCGGCATAGAAATCACCTATCACGAAGAACACATCCTGAAGCCCGACTACCGCCTTCCGATGATTCCGCATTATGCCACCGACCCCAACGTGGTGGTGTTCACGCTTTTCCCCGGCCTTCAAGACAGCCTTGTCCGCCATTTCCTCGACTCGCACGAACTGCGCTCCGTCGTCATGCGCACATACGGGAGCGGCAACGCCCCGCAACGCCCGTGGCTGCTGAAAATGCTGAAAGAGGCGGCCTACCGCGGCATTACCGTGGTGAACATCAGCCAGTGCGCCTTGGGAACGGTGGAGATGGCGCGATACGACACGGGGTTCCAACTGAAAAGTGCCGGCGTCATCAGCGGACGCGACTGCACGGTGGAAAGCGCCGTCACCAAGCTCATGCACTTACAAGGGCACTACACCGACAGCCTGATCATCCGCCAAATGATGAACCGCAACATGAGGGGAGAAATCACCATCCCCTCGGAAGAATAACAAGAAAGTATTTTCTAACTCATTAACAATAAAAGCATTATGAAAGAACTGAAAGGAACAAAAACGGAAAAGAACCTGCAGGAAGCTTTTGCCGGCGAGAGCATGGCCCGCAACAAGTACACCTATTTTGCCAGCAAAGCCAAGAAAGACGGATTTGTGCAAATAGCAGCCATCTTCGAGGAAACGGCAGCCAACGAGAAGGAGCACGCCAAGATGTGGTACAAATACCTCAACGGCGGAAAGGTGAGCGACACCGCCACCAACCTGGAGGCTGCCGCCAATGGCGAGAACTTCGAGTGGACGGACATGTATGAGCGTATGGCTCGCGAGGCCGAGGAAGAAGGTTTCGACGAGATTGCCGAGAAATTCCGTGGCGTGGCAGCCATCGAGAAACACCATGAGGAGCGCTACCGCCGCCTGCTCGACAATGTGAAGGGCGAAAAGGTGTTCTCGCGCGACGGCGACGTCATCTGGCAGTGCGCCAACTGCGGGCATATCGTCATCGGTCAGAAGGCTCCCGAGGTTTGTCCCGTTTGCGACCATCCCCAGGCCTATTTCCAGATTAAGGCCGAAAACTATTAACGTCAGCTTGTAGCAGATGAGTGACGTAGCCCGGTGTCCACCTCTTGGTGGCGCCGGGATTTTTTTTAACCACGGATTTACACGGACTGACACTGAAGTCGGTGAGCATCAGTGAAAGAATAACCACGGATAGACACGGACTGACACGGAAAGAAAATCCGTGAGAGTCCGTGTTCGTCCGTGGAAAAAAACAAACACGGATGGACACGGACTGACACGGGAAGAAAGTACGTGAGAGTCCGTGTTCGTCCGTGGAAAAAAACAAACACGGATGGACACGGACTGACACGGAAAGAAAGTACGTGAGAGTCCGTGTTCGTCCGTGGAAAAAAACAAACACGGATGGAAACGGACTGACACGGGAAGAAAGTCGGGGAGAGCCCGTGTTCGTCCGGGGAAAAAAACAAACACGGATGGAAACGGACTGACACGGAAA
>JAEEGL016916841.1_pt1 | contig 29603 bp, 38 predicted proteins | sample 9134231 | NCBI WGS metagenome assembly JAEEGL01 (sample SAMN16246548, study PRJNA631951) | gut metagenome | biome: gut microbiome; feature: rumen; material: fiber-attached | host: Bos | place: Iran: Karaj | collected 2018-10
AAAATAAATGATCAATAAATCAATATAACAAGCAAAAAAGCACTAGATATCTAGTGCTTTTATTTATATGCTCCACCCTCCATCTACACTTATTATTTGTCCTGTCACATATGGAGTTTCTATTAACCATTTTACTGTTTTAGCAATTTCTTCTGGTTTTCCTACTCTTCCAAGTGGAATTTCTTTTTCTATCTGCTTTATTTCTTCTTTACTTAATTCTTTATTCATATCTGTATCAATAATTCCTGGTGCAATTGCATTTACTGTTATATTTGACTATGTCATTTCTTTTGCAAGAGCTTTAGTCATTCCAATAATTCCTGATTTGGCTGCTGAATAATGTACTTCACAAGATGCTCCTTCTATTCCCCATATAGAGCTAATATTAATAATTGTTCCAGATTGCATTTGTATCATATTATGTATTACTGCTTTAGTTGTTAAATAAACTGTTTTTAAATTATTATTTATCATGTTATCCCAATCATTTTCTTCTATATCTGCAAATGGTTTTATTTGTGATATTCCAGCATTATTAATCAACACATCTATTTTGCCATATTTGTGTATAATTTCACTTATCATTTTTTCAACTTCTTCTTTTTTAGTCAAATCAGCTTTATAGATTTCTGTATTGATCAATTTTTCTTTTAATTCTTGAGCCTTTTTTTCTGAAGTTTTATAATTAACTATCACTTGATAATTCGCATTTGATAATTGTTCTGCTATTGATGCTCCTATTCCTTTTGCTCCACCAGTTATTAATACAACTTTCATATTTTTCTCCTTTTTATATTTAAGAAAAAGCCAAGAATTAAGAACTTTTTCAAAACTCTTGACTTTTTATGGAGCCGCTAGTCAGACTTGAACTGACGACCTACTGATTACAAGTCAGTTGCTCTACCAACTGAGCTACAGCGGCATATTAAATTGGTGACCCCGACGGGAATCGAACCCATGTCTCCGCCGTGAAAGGGCGATGTCTTAACCGCTTGACCACGGGGCCAGAAAATATGGTGAGCCATCGCAGACTCGAACTGCGGACAACTTGATTAAAAGTCAAGTGCTCTACCACCTGAGCTAATGGCCCATAACTGAACGCCTATATATGATACTACATTTTCAAGGACTTGTCAACATTTTGTCAAAAAAAGTTTTATATATTTAACAGCAAAACTAGATATATCTCGCTTCTTGTTGACATAATGTGTTTTATGTGCTATAATTAATTTGAGTTCGTACCTTGACTGGTGCGTTATATATGGGCCATTGGCATTACAACTTGCCTCCCCTTTCCAAGCGCCAAGCCCGTGTATCCTTATCTAATGAGGTCGCCAAATAAATACCTGGCGACCTCTTTTCTTTTATTTATTATTACATGTTATTACATAATTTGATTTAAACATGTTTCAAATTCTTGCTCTATTTTTTCAAGCTCTTGTTGGTTTTTCGCTTCATATCTTATTGTTATTTTAGGAGAAGTATTAGATGCTCTAATTAATCCCCACCCATTTTCAAATACAACCCTTGCCCCATCAACGTCAATTACTTTAAATCCTTTTTCTTTAAAATATCTTACTGCTTTTTCTATTATTGCAAATTTTATACTTTCTTCAACATTTTTTGTTATTTCAGGTGTTGAAACATATTTATTTATTCCTTCCAACAACTCTGATGTTTTTTTGTCAGTGTTTGATAGTATTCTTAACATTCTGGCTGTCGCATATGCTGCATCATCAAATCCATAATATTCATCACGAAAAAATATATGTCCTGACATTTCTCCTGAAAAAGGTACGTTTTTTTCTCTCATTGCAGCCTTTATATATGGATTTCCTGTTCTTATAAATTCAGGTTTTGCCCCTATTTTCTCAAGCTCATCCCATAAACTTTGGGAACATTTTACTTCTACTAATGCATTTGCCCCTCTATACTTTTGAATAATATCTCTCCAGATTATAAGCATAAATAGGTCTCCTAATATTACATTCCCTTTTTCATCTACTATGCCTATTCTATCTCCATCACCATCATATCCAATCCCTATATCTGCTTTTTCTTCTACTACTTTTCTACCCAAATCCTCTAAATTTTCTGGAATGCTTGGATCAGGATGATGGTTTGGAAATCTTGGGTCTAAATCACAGTATAATGGAATTACATCTGTTCCTAATCTTTTTAATAATTCTTCTGCTAATATGCTTGCTGTTCCATTTCCCGAATCTACTACTACCTTTAATTTTCTATTTCCTAATCTTACTTTTTCAGAAATTTGATTTATATATTTTTCTAATATATTTTCCTTTCTTTCTCTTCCATTTCCTGTTTTAAAGTCCTCTTTTTCCGTATATTCCCTGAATTCTTGAATTTTATCTCCATATATAGTCTCTTCTTCTTTTTTTATACACATTTTAAATCCATTATATTCTGCCGGATTGTGGCTCGCAGTTATTTCAATTGCTGGTCCTATATCAAATAGTTTTCTTGCATAATATAGCATTGGTGTTGTTGATAATCCTATATTTATTACATCCACACCGCTTTCCAATAATCCTGTTATTAAACCATCATTTAATTCATCAGAAGATAATCTGTTATCATGTCCTACTATTACTGTATTCTCACCTACATCTTGAATATATGATCCAAATGATTTTCCAATTTTTTCTGCGACTTCTCTATCTAAATCTTTTCCTGCAATTCCTCTTATATCATAACTTCTAAATATTTCTGGATTTATTTTCATTTTAATTCTCCTCTACATTTCAGATATATTATGGTATTTCATGTATAATTCTCGCGCTGTTTTTGGGCAATCTACTCCTTTGTCATCTGAATTCTTAATTGGTGCAAATTCTTCTTCTCTATTTACTCTTAATATTGACATATTTTCTAATTGTTCAAAAGCATCAAATATAAATGCTTCAAATTTATATGCATTGGGCTCTGTTACCTTTATCATATTTCCTTTTTCATCCATGTAATCAGCCTTTTTAAATGCTGGATGATATGGCAATATATTTTTGCTTATTTTCTCCATAGTTTCTAATTCAAATATATGTACAATTATATTTGATTCTCCATATTTTAGTTCCCCGTTTTCATCTCTATCATTTGCCATTTCTTCTGACAATTCTGTATATTCTATTATGCTTGGCTTACCATTTTTCTTGCAAAACACTCCAACTTTTTCTTCTGGATAACTCTTTACTACTGATTTTGAAGCTGCAGGATATCCTTGTTTAACATATAAGCCAATAAAAATTGGATCAAACATTTTTACTAAAACATTATCTACTCCACCTACAACTACCCATTTTATACCACGCTTTTTCATATCTTCAAATATGCCATTTTTTAGCATAGCTATATATACTCCACCATGTCCGTCTGCCGCTTCCTTTGCAAGTCCTTCTTCATTAATAAGTATTTTTCCATTAACATCTATCATTGGATATTGTCCCTGCACGAAAAATCTGATTGAATCTTTAGGGTATCCAAAATAATCATTTTTTTCAAAAAACTTTTCTGTTATATCGTTGTTTTCTTCGCTAGTCATTATATACCATGGTATTATAACATTGTTTTCTTTGTTTGCTTTTTTTAATGTGTCACATATTATTTCAAAAAGTGTTTTGTTTGTTTTCAACCCTAAATTATAAGTTCCTTTTGGTCCTTTATGCCCTAACCTTGTCCCTTGTCCACCAGCCATTGTTACGGCTGCAAGGCTCCCGCTCGCAAGAACATTTTTCCCTTTGTTTTCATATTCTTTTTTTTCTTCATCACTTAATTTTGATTTGTCTACATATTCTATTGGTTCAATTTTAACGTTTTTTGCTTTTCCTTCATCATTTTTAATTTGATTATACAAATTATTAATTTGAACAAAGTCTAAATCTTCGATTTGTTTCAATAATATTTCCTTTTTTTCATCTGGAATATCATTATAAAATCTTAATAAATGCTCTTGGTTTGCCTGTTTTAGCTTGATTTTTGCTTCTTCTAAATTCATATCTAATTGTTCTCCTTCCAAAATGATAGTCGGGCAATTTATATATTATACCATTATGGAAATTTAGTCAATTATATTATCATATTAATTATACAATTTCTTTATTATAACTTTCAAAAAACTCTTCAATATCCTCGATTCCAGAAGTGTTTAAAACCTTATCATGTTTATAAAGTATTTCCTCTATATGTTTATTAAACTGCATTATTTCAAAACAATTAATTATAGTCTCTGTTTTATTTAATCCCTCTATTTTGCAGTTTACATTTTCAATATAGTCTTTATTTCCTACTACTATAATATTAGCATTTTCACATATATTTTTTAGATTATTTTCCATGTTTTCTTCCTTATTCCAATTTAATTTTATTATTTTTTCTTTTATTTCTTGTTTTATATTTAATCTTTCTAATATTTGTTTGACTTCTTCTTGCAAATTTTCTTGACTTATTACTATTATTTTTTCTTTCATCATTTGTTTGCATATAAAAGGTAATATTTTTACTATCAAATGCCAATTGTTAGCATAAAAGCTGCATAATTTATTTATCTTTTTCATTATTTTACCTCTCTTTCTATTGGTAAATTTTACCATTTTATTTCGAGTGTGTCAATAATATTACGGATTTTTTACAAATATTTCCATTTCGGTTTTTCGACATTTTCCAATTATTAAAATCATATGTATATTTTTTTATTTTTGGTTAATACTTTTTTAAAAGAGATTTTTTTACATTAATATTTAAGGAGGAGAAAATGAAAATAAAGCTTTTTAGCATTTTAAATAAATTAAAAAAATTTTTAATACTTATATTTCTATTAATCTTATTTTTATTTATAAATGCAATTGGATATGTATCAGCTGTTTCAAGCAGTATTTCTAACCAGGTTTTTAGATTACATGTTATTGCAAATAGTGATTCTCCAGAAGACCAAAATCTAAAATATATCGTTAAAGATGCAATAATTGAATATGTTAATTCATCTTATTCTGCTAAAACAAAAGAAGAATTTATTAATAATGTGGATTTAGATGCTATAAGAGAAGTTGCTCAAAAAGCCATTGCAGAATGTGGTTTTTATTATCCTATTACAGTTGAAATTGGTAATTTTAGTTTTCCTACAAAAACTTATGGAGATATATCTCTTCCTTCAGGATTTTATGATGCAATTCGAATTAATATTGGCAATGCAACAGGCAAAAATTGGTGGTGTGTTATGTTCCCTCCTTTGTGTTTTGTTGATGTAAGTTCTGGAGTTGTTCCTGAAAGTTCAAAACAGCTTTTGGAAGATCAATTAGAAACAGAAGAATACAGCTTGATTTCAGATAAGAACAGCAATACTCCTATACACTTTAAATTTAAGATTGTTGAATTTTTTCAAAATATGAGTATACAACTTGCTTTATTATATAATAGCTGATTCTTATTCTTAATTAATACTCATTACATTATTTCTTTTTCTAATATTAATACTTCGTTTTTGTAGAGTGCTTCGCACTCTACATTAATTTCTATGGGTATTGTTATTTTGGTAAATTTGTGGTATATTATCTTGTGATAAAACTATTTGTAAAGGTGATGTTATCATGGAAAAATTTATAGTTAAAGGTGGAACTCCTTTGAAAGGTGAAGTTAAAATTAGTGGCGCTAAAAATGCCGCTGTTGCAATATTGCCTGCCGCTCTTTTAATTGATGGGGTTTGCACTATTGATAATATTCCAAATATTAGCGATATTAGATTATATATAGATATATTACGTTCTTTCGGTGCAAAAGTAGAATGGACTGGACAACATGAAATAACTTTAGATACTAGAAATGTATGTGCAAGTGATAAGTCATTAGAATTAACAAGAAAATTTAGGGCTTCCTATTACTCTCTTGGTTCTTTGCTTGGTAGATGTAAAATGGCTCAAGTTGGTATCCCTGGTGGATGTAATTTGGGGGCCAGGCCTATAGATTTACATATAAAAGGTTTTGAGGCCTTAGGAGCAACTGTTGATGTTTCACATGGTAAAATTGTAGCAACTGCTGATAAATTGGTTGGTACATCTATTTATCTTGATATTCCTTCTGTTGGTGCAACTATCAATGTAATGCTTGCTGCTGTTTTAGCAAAAGGCACTACAATCATTGATAATCCTGCAAAAGAACCTCATATTGTTGATGTTGCTAACTTTTTAAATACTATGGGAGCAGATATTAGGGGCGCTGGTACAGATGTTATTAAAATACATGGTGTTAAAAAACTTTCTGGCGGAAAAACGTATTCTGTTGTACCAGACCAAATAGAAGCTGGAACTTTTATGCTTGCTGCCGTTGCTACTAAAGGTGATATTACAATTAAAAACTGTATACCAGAACATTTAGAATCAGTTACTGCTAAAATTATAGAAATGGGTGGAAATATAGATGATAGCAAAGGAGACGAAATTCGTGTGTGGTGTAATCAAAGACCTAGTAAGCTAACAATTAAAACATTGCCTTACCCTGGTTTTCCAACAGATTTACAGCCACAAATCGGTGTTGTATTATCTGTTGCTGATGGTACTAGTATTATAAATGAAAGTATTTGGGAATCTCGTTTCCAATATACTGTTGAATTAAACAAAATGGGAGCCCAAATAACTGCTCAAGGTCAAACTGCAATTTTTGAAGGAGTAGAAAGTTTATATGGTGCTCCTGTATATACAACAGATTTACGTGCAGGTGCCGCATTAATTATTGCCGCCTGTATGGCACAAGGCACAACTGAAATTTATAACCTATCGCATATTGATAGAGGATATGAAAATATAGAAGATAAATTTAGAGCATTAGGTGCTAACATAGAAAGGGTTACTGAATAATTATGTTAAAATTTTGTAGTTTATTTAGTGGTAGCACTGGAAATTCTTCTCTTATACAAAGTGATACTACTAATATTTTAGTTGATATTGGAGTAAGTGCAAAAAGAATAGAAGAAGCTCTAAACGAATTAGAAGTTCCTGTTGAAGAAATTTCTGGAATTTTAGTAACACATGAACACAGTGATCATATAAAAGGCTTGGGAACATTTTCTAAAAAACACAATATCCCTGTTTTTGCAAATATTAAAACTTGGGAAGCTATGCCTTCTGAAAAACAAAAAATTGCTTTTCAAAATCAAAGAATTATAAATATTAATTCTGAATTTTCTATAGGAGATTTAAAAATTTTAGCTTTTCCAATTCCACACGATGCTGCAAATCCTTGTGGATATAATGTGTTTAATTCAGGCAAGAAAATTTCTATTGCAACTGATATTGGTCATATTTCTGATGAGGTTATGCCTTATTTAGAAAATAGTTCATTTGCACTTATAGAGTCAAATTATGATTTGTCTGTTTTGCGATATTCATCATATCCCGCAAGATTAAAAACAAGAATTTCAGGTGCAAATGGACATTTATCTAATGATAATTGCGGAAGATTAATTTCTCATTTGATGGGTAGTGGGTTAAATTCCGTTATGTTAGGGCATTTAAGTAAAGAAAATAATTTTCCTGAGCTGGCACAGCAAACAGTTTTAGAGGAACTACAAAAAAACCATCAAGATGCTTCTAAAATTGAAATTTTTGTTGCAAGAAGAGATTATCCTTCTGAATTTATTAATATAATTTAATTTTTAATCTAGAACAAAACCGGGGAATACGCTCCCCGGCATTTTAAAAGAATATAATATATATTAGGCTAATGCCTATTTGGGGGCTTGTAGAGGCATTTGTATTATAACTATAGATTGATGACAGGAACTCTAGTTATATGCCTCTACAAATTTAAAAACATTGTAAATTTATTAGATCATATTTATTAATATATATAAGAAATATATATTAATAATATATACTGATTTAACTTCTAATTATTTTTTTATTGATTTTACTTTGGATTTTTTTCGAATTAATTTGAGAAAAAATTTTAAATATTTATGTTTTTTCACAGTTGCTTTGAAATAAACTTATACTATAAGTATACTCTCGGTATAATTATTTGTCAAGAAAAATCTTTCGACAAAATTTGCCAAATTCCTACAGACGCAAGGGTTCCAATTACGTCTCCCGTTAGTCCAGCTACCAAAACTCCTCTTGTTTTCTTTATTCTTAGAAATGCTGTATATATTGTAATTGTGTATATCGTTGTTTCTGTTGATCCCATTATAGTTGCTACTATTTTTCCTATTAATGAATCAACTCCATAAGTTTGCATTATATCAACTGCTACTGCTGTTGATGCACTACCTGATACTGTTCGTAATATAGATAATGGTAAAATTTCTTTTGGAATATTTATAGCATTAGTAATTGGAAATAACATGTTAATACTCAAATCTAGTATGCCAGATTCTCTCAAAGCGCCTATTGCAACAAACAGCCCTAATAATGTCGGAAATATTTCTAATACTATTGTTAGTCCTTCTTTAGCACCTTTTAAGAATGTATCAAATATATTTTGCTTTTCTACCACACCATTTACTACTATTATTAATATTATTATTGGTATAGATACTATTGATACATAATTTATTATCCCCATTATTCACCTACTTTCCAAGTTTTATTATTAACTTTCCTATTAATACAGCTGCTACTGCAGAACATATTGTTACTATCCATACTGCAAGTATTATATCACTTGGTTTAGCTGAACCTAATGCATTTCTTGTTGCTATTACTGTTGTCGGTATTATTTGGATAGAAGCAGTATTTATTATTATAAACATTAACATTGAATCGCTTAATTTGTCTTTTTCCAAATTGCTTTCTTGCATACTTTTCATTGCTTTTAGTCCCAAAGGTGTAGCAGCATTTCCAAGTCCTAAAATGTTTGCTATCATATTCATAGATATTTCTTTATATACCTTATCTTCTTTTTTCATTTTAGGAAATATTATTTTCATTATTGGATTTAATATTTTTGTTATTATCTCTACTAAATTATTACTTTTCATTGCTATTTGCATTATTCCGTTCCAAAAACATATTGAGCCTAATAATGTTATTACAAATTTTACAGCATTTTCTGTAGATTCAAATATTGAATTGTTTACCTTTTCTATGTTACCTGTTAAAATCGCATATACTATAGATATTATTAAAAAAACTGGCCATAATTTATTTAACATATTACCTCTTTTCTTTTAAGTTTATGTTTTTATTTTATTTCTTATTACTCAGTTTTTATGATATAATAGATATATTAATAAAAGAGGTAGTTATAAATGAAAAGCATGATTGTAGAATTAAATTCAGAAGCAGATGTTAAAAATTTTGATAAAAAAATTTGGCTATATAGAAGTATTTTTTATAAAAATGTCCATTTCGAGCCAAAAAGCACTGATGCTTACAGCAAATATATAGATGTAATAAATGCACTAAATATAAAAAATAGATTTAAAAGAATACGATATATTTATGATACCGCATGCAATCAAATAGATAATTACAATAAAGAAAATCATATTAATTGTGAATTCAAATGCGGAAAATGTTTGGCTCATCATGACACACGCTTTTATAATGGTTGTTGTAGAGTTTGTAGGTTTCAAAGCCAAAATGGATGTACCACAAAAAATTTAACTTGTAAGTTGTTTTTTTGCTCACCTATTAGAGAAAATTATAAAACTCTACATTTTGAAGATATTAAACTATTAAAATGTTTGTCTAAAAAAAATCAAATTATTGTTAATGGTAATTTTTTTGCAAGTAGGGAAGCTTTCCTATTTGTTCTATATACTGGAAGCTTTATTGTTTTATCTCTAACACAATTTTTTAATATTTTACTTATGCCACTTTCATATAGAAAGCATAAAAAAATAGCTGTCTCGTTATATGAAAGTATTGACAAATAGCCTTTTTGGTATTATAATTGTTTTCGTTAATCAATGCACCATTAGCTCAGCTGGTAGAGCAGCTGACTCTTAATCAGAAGGTCCGCGGTTCGATCCCGCGATGGTGCACCAATCAAAAAGCATGGATTTATCCATGCTTTTTTGTAATCTTTTTTTAATGTTTTTCATATTCTGTATTAAAGACATTTATAGGGGGTTATGAAATTGTTTAGTTTAAATAATACTAATTCAATTGTACCTACTAATATAAATTATACCTCTAAAATTTTAAATATAAATATAAATGCATTAAAAAATAAATATCCATTTTTAGAAACAGGATCAATTGGAACTAGTGTACTGGGAAATATAATTCCATATATTAGAATAGGTAAAGGTGAAAAGGACGTTTTTTATAATGCTTCGTTTCACGCAAATGAATGGATAAACTCTGTTGTGCTTATGAAATTTGTTGAGAATTATTCTTATGCAATACAATTTGGTGGAACAATTTATGGTTTTGATGCTAGAAAAATATTTGACTCTGTTTCTATTTATGTAGTACCTATGGTTAATCCTGATGGAGTAGATTTAGTAACTGGATATATAAAAGAAGGTTCTGATGTTTATGAAAAAGCCTGTAAAATTGCAAATAATTTTCCTGGTATTTCTTTTCCTTTTGGTTGGAAAGCAAATTTAAATGGTGTGGATTTAAATCTGCAATTTCCTGCCGAATGGGAAAGAGCTAAGCAAATCAAATTTGCACAAGGTTTTAATCATCCTGCGCCTCGCGATTATGTTGGTTTACGGTCCACTTACTGAACCAGAAGCTTTAGCTGTTTATAATTTTACTATAAACCATAACTTTGATTTGGTAATTGCATACCATACACAAGGCAAAGAAATATATTGGCAATTTTTAAATTATAATCCACCTAAAGGATTTGAAATTGCAAATGCTTTTGCTAAAGCTAGTGGATATACCATTGCAAAAGTGCCTTATGCTTCTAGTTTTGCTGGTTACAAAGATTGGTTTGTTCAAGAATACAACTTGCCCGGATACACAATAGAAGCAGGCTCTGGTAAGAGCCCGCTTCCAATCAGCCAATTTAATGAGATTTACAATGAAAATATTGGTATTTTAGTATTAGGATCTGTATTATGACATCAAAAAATAGTGGTTTCATTATTTTATCATAATTTTATCTCCAGATTAACAGTTCATTCAATAAAATTTTCTATATTGTTATTTTCCCTTTTATTGATTCATATTTTGTTTCGCCTATCCCTGGTACATTTTTTAATTCTTCTATGCTTTTAAATTTCCCATTTTTGTTCCTATATTCTATTATTTTTATTGCAAGTGAAGGGCCTATTCCTTGCAATAATTCTAATTCTGTTTGTGTAGCTGTATTTATATTTACTAACCCTTCATAATCTTTATTTCCTGTATTATTGTTTAGAATAATTTCTGTATTTTCTTCATTTATATTTGGTATATATATCTTTTGCCCGTCTTGTAATTTATTTGCTAAATTAATATTTTTTGTGTTTGCATCTGAAGTTATTCCTCCTGCTTCTTTTATTGCATCCTCTATTCTTGCGTCTTCTTCTAATTCAACAACACCTTCATTCACTACTGAACCAGCCACATGGACTTTTATTTTCCTTTTTTTATTTACTTCTTCTGTTTTATTTACATTAATCTGTAATTCCTCATAATTTGTTTTTTCTTCTGTTTTATTTATTACATACGAAATAATTACAAACAATATAATTGAAACTATTCCTATATATATAACTATTTGCTTTTTGTCTAGTTTCATTGCTTTTCCTCCTTGATTTTTATATTATTTTAATATATTATATTTATAGTTTATTTAGGGAGAAACAATATGAAAAGAAAATTATTTTTTGCTTTTGTTTTTATTTTTACTATTTGTTCAACACACGTTTTAGGTGCAGATATAAATGATTTAAGTATTTCTTCTCCTGTTTGTCTTATGGTAGAAGAGAGTACTGAATCTATTATTTATGAAAAAAACTCAAATGCTAAAATGTATCCTGCTAGCACAACAAAAATATTAACAGCCTTACTTGTGTTAGAAAAAGGAAATTTAAGTGATTTCGTTACAATAAGCAAAGCAGCTGTGGAAGATTTAACTGGTGGCTATATTACCCCATATATTTCAGTAGGTGAAACATTTACTGTTGAACAGTTACTTAATGTTCTTCTCGTTCCCTCTGGCAACGTAGCAGGGAACGCTCTTGCTGAGCATGTCGCAGGATCTATCGAAAACTTTACTAATTTAATGAATGCTCGTGCAAAAGAACTTGGTTGTACAAATTCTCATTTTACAAACACTTATGGTAAGCATGATGAAAACCATTATAGTTCTGCTCATGATTTGTATATAATTACTAAAAACGCGATGAAATACAATCTTTTTAGAGAAATTGTTTCAAAAACATCATATAATTTACCGGCTACTAATAAACATCTTAAAGATGATCGAATATTATACACAACAAATGATTTTATAAAGCCTTCATCTTCTGTATATTATGAAAATGCGATTGGAATCAAAACAGGATTTACTACCCCTGCTAAAGATTGCATAGTCACTGCTGCTACTAAAAATAATATGACTTTTTATGTTATAATTTTGGGAGCTGATAAGAACAAATCTAATATTTCATATAGATATATTGATTCTAAAAAACTTTTAGATTTTGCTTTTAATAATTACTCTTTTAGAACAATTATAAGTAAAGATTTCGTTGTTAAAACAATTGATGTAAAAGGAGCTACATATTCCACAAAAACTCTAGATTTACTTGCTGAAAATAAAATTTCAGCTTTAATTACTAATTCAGATATAAATAATTCATTTATTCCCACCATATCTATTAATGAATTATCTGCTCCAATAAATAAAGGAACTGTTGTGGGAAATATTTCTTATGATATTAATGGAAAAAAATATAGTACAAATCTTATTGCAGGAAGTACTGTAAAGAAATCATATTGGTATGTTTATGTTGGTGTCTTTATTGTATTAGCAATTTTTGCAATTAGATTAATAAATATAAAGAAAAAACGCAAAAAGCGTGTTAGAAAAAATAAATTATATTAGATTTAATTTTATTGGATTATAAAGAGGCTATTTTAGCCTCTTTTTTAATTTAATCTTTTTTTCATGTGTTCCCATAGTTCTTCTATTTTGTAGTTTTCTCTTTCAGTTTCTGTAAACACATGAACTATTACATCTCCATAATCCATTAATATCCATGTTCCTGTATCATATCCTTCAATTTTATTTGGATATATTCCATCTTCTTTTAGTTGGTATTCAACATTATCAACTAATGACTTTATGTGTGTATTAGATGTCCCACTTGCTATTACAAAGTAGTCCGCTATTGTAGTTACATCTTTGATTTCCATATGTTTTACATTTAAAGCTTTTTTATCTTCAAGTATTTGTAATATTTTTTGCAGCAAGCTATTTTCCATTAAAACCCTCCTATTCATAATCGTTTCCAATTATTATTGTACAATTATAATCTCCTGAATCTTCTCCATCTTCAGTAAGTGTATTACCTACAAATTTTTGTAGATTTTTTATTTGTTCTTCTGTAACTTGTTTTCTATTTATTATTATAGTTTTTGAAGCTGATTCAATTTTTTCTTTTGTTGTTTTATAACCTTGTTCTTTTAGTTCATTTTCTAGTTTTTCTACAGATTTTTCTTTTTCTTCTATGTACAATAATTCAATGTTTATTTTAGAGTTTTCCTCTATTTCTTCTGTTGTTGGTTTGTTGAAAAATAACTCTCCTACCAGTTTTTCTGTTTGTTTTTTATTATGTACAAATATCCAAATAGAACTTCCATCTGCTTTATCTATTCTTTCTGATCCCCCTGGTACAGCTGCTGTTGTTATATTTTCTGTATTAAAATTAATTATATATGGTAGATAATCTTTTAATTTTGATAAATCGATATTTGTTTCTATGTTTCTGTTTGCTATATCTATTAATTCTCCTAGTTTTAAAATGTTTTTAGCCTGAATAGTTTGTTTTAAAGCAGCCATTATAAATTCTCTTTGTGTTCTCATTCTTCCATAATCATCACTTCCGTAAGATGCTGGATAGCCTGTCCCATCATTGTTTTTTCTAAATCTTACTAATTGCTCTGCTTTATCTCCATCTAGCAATTGCTCTCCTTCTTCTAATTTTATATGTAATTTTTGTGAATCATCATCATAATCCATCTTTATTGGCACATAAAAGGTTACTCCTCCTATTGCATCTACTAATTCCCTTAAAGCTTTTGTATCTACTGTTATATAATTTTCTATTTCAAGTCCAGTTATCTCATTTACTGCTTTTAATAACTTTTCTGGTGATATTTGATATAACGCATTAATTTTATTCATCGCTGTTGCTTTTGTTTTGTCTTTACCCACAAATGTGTCTCTAGGAACAGACATCATTACAGCTTCTTGAGTCCTAGGATTATATTCAGCAACTATTATTGTATCAGTTAAATCCTGACTTTTTCCTATTAATAAGCATTGTATTTTAGGCATGTTTTTCAAAGTGGTTTCATCATGTCCCATTGTTGCTGCAACAAATCCTTGTAATCCCCCACCAAGTTTTATTGCTCTAAATGTAATAAATCCAGCATATAATATTAAAGCAATTAATACTATTGTTAATATCTTTAATGCTATTTTTTTCTTTCTGTTCTTTTTCTTTTCTCTCACTTTTCTCTCCTTCTCTTACCTCATAGTAGTATACCAAAGCTTTGTTTAAATATCAACTATTTAAATATAATTTTAAGCAAAATATTATTGTTAAACATCATTTTCCCTAGCATAGATCCATTTATATATGTTAATATTTCCGTATTTCCAGTCATTGTTGATATTGCCATTGCTATTGCTAATATTAAGTATATAATAAACAAACCTTCTATTACTCCATAAACTATTCCTCCTAGTTTATTTATGCTATTTATTACAGGTAATTTAGCTATAATATTTGTAATAAATTTTAACAAATACAGTATCAATCTTATTGCAAAAAATAGCAATATTAATGTAATTATTTTAATTGCTGTAATTGATAAATTGTTGGCTACAATTTCTACAGCATTTGTCTTAGCTGAATTTGCTACTTCTGATATTGTTTTTTCTATATAGTTTGTAACTATATCTGGTAAATTCTCATTTTCACTTTTTGATTCTTCTATTTCTTCTGTTGTTTCTTTTATATCCTTCGGATTCATATGGTTAACTATTACTTCTTTAATACTTTCATCAAAATTAGTATTATCTATAATATAATTTGTTATTGGTTGATATAATAATAATGATAATACTATTGCTATTATAAATGATATTAGGTTAAAAGCTACCTCTACTAAACCTCTTTTATACCCAAATATTATGCACAATAAAACTATTCCAATTATTATCAAATCTAATATCATATTATCCTCCTAAAAATCTATAATTTCTATTTTGTTTTTATATATGATTCCTAATATCTGTTCACTTAAAACTATTTCTTTTATTTCTTGATTTGATTGATATCTTGTTTTTAAAAAACCATTTGAATTTAAAACATATACCTCATTCCCCGCATTAATAACTATAGTATTTCCTTTTGTTTTGACTTCTTTCGGTAACAAATTAATTGCATATGTCCTAATATTTTGATTGGTATTGTTTTTTATTTTTATTTCTACTTGTGTGTTTTCTGATTGAGTTGAAATCGCTTGTATTGTTTTGCTTTTTAATCCAATGTCTGCAAACAAAGTATTTTCATCATATTCCCATATTACTTTTTCCTCATTATTTACTATTTTTATTATTTTATCATCTAACATTGCTATAAGCTCATCTGATTCATCAAAATTAATTGAAACAATAACGGTATTTCCTTGTAATTCTTTATTAAAAACTTCTGAATTCTCTTTTTCTTGTTCTACTTTAGCCAAATCAATTATTCTGATGCTTGATTTTATCTGTATTCCTGATAAGCTTGTTTCTGCAATTGCTAATTGCTTACAATTGTTTGATATCGCAATATCAACTGCATATGTGTTTGCAAGATATGTTTTGCAAACTTCTCTACCCTGTAAGTTAAATACAATTACTATCGATTTATAGCTCGTTTGTGTAATTGATACAGCTATATATCCGTTTTTTGCCGTTGTTATTCTTTCAATTTTCCCTTCTACATCAGCTTGCCAAACAATATTATTATCAGAAATCAAATAAACTTTATTTCCATCTTTTTCTGCAATTCCCAAGTATTTTCCACTTGAATAAAATAATGGAGTTGATATATCTATATCTAATGATACTTCTAATCTTCCAGACATATTGTATACTTTTAATACATTATTACTTAATATTCCTATGTTTCTATTATAAGCACATATATATGTATTTGAATCATTTGAATTTTCAATTTGTTTCCAATTATCAGCTGTAGTTATTTTGTTAAAAATTTTTTCATCAAACAAATTCTGTATAAATCTATTTTCCCTATATAAAATTATTGTTGTGATTATTATTATTATTAACAAAATTAATGTAACAATTTTTATTATTTTTTTTGAATTTTTATTTTTTTCTTCTTCCATTATTATTCCTTTCAAAATTCAAATTTCTTCATTTATTTAGTTTATCAATAATCTCTTATTTTTTCAAGTTTTTAGAATAAAATATATTTGTATTGTTCCCAGTATTCCAAATATGGGATATGCCAAATTTACTAGTTTTGAAAAACTAATCATACATATTGGTATAGCCATTAAACATAATATTATAATGATTATTTTTTTATTTGTTCTTATGTTAGCCGTTAATGAATATGCTGCTGCTATTGCAGATGTAACTATTGCTATTCCTGTCACTGCATTATAAATTAACACAAAATAAATTGACACTCTTCTGCAAAACTCTAGCATAGGCATTTCAAATTCATTTGATTCTATTTTCCTTTGAGAAACATATATTATTTCTGTAACTAAATATAATATTATGAAGCTTATAATCCCAATGGTTTTTATTTGTTCTTTATGTAATATTTCCTTTTTTAGATTTATTAACATGGGTATTAGTATTATGCAATTATAGTTTGCGTATAATATACCTCTTGTTATTGATTTAAACATGTCGTTTTCTTGAATATTTATTTCTTCCCAGTTCATTGTAATTATACCTATAATTATAATGAATAAAATTATAAAAGGCATTAATAATTCGTTTGTTCTTATAATTGTTTTTATATCTTTTCTTAAAATTAAATATGATACTATGCTTATTATTACCCCTCCAATTATTTTTGGCAAGTTATAATTTTCTGTACAATATGTACTAAAAGCGTTACACATTATAAAAAATGATATAATTAAAAATATATTTATTATGTTTTTTATTGTATAGATAACAAATCTATTTTTGTTTCTTATTGTTATATCTAAAAACTCTTCATAATTCATTATGTCTTTTTCATAAGCAATTATTAATGTTTTGTATGTTGTCACCGATATTAGCACTATTGCTATCAATATTCCTATTTGTCCATAATTTCCATATTTATTAAAAAAACTATAAATTTCCTGGCCAGATATAAATCCTGCTCCTATTATTGTTCCTATTATTACACTTGTTATTTTTATTGCATTACTCATTTTTACCTCCCAAATATTTTATTCGAGAATATATACACATATTCTTGAATATATCTGTTATAGGCGGAGGTTTTTATGTCATTTTTTTATACTTTATTTATATCATTTTTGTTAGTATTCTTTTCTGAGCTTGGTGATAAAACATGGCTCATTGTTTTATCTTTCTCTACGAAGCTAAAAACCTCTGTGGTTTTGCTAGGTGTTGCTATTGGCTCTCTTTTTAGTCACGGTATTGCTATTGCTTTGGGTAGTTTTTTAGGAAATATAAATGATTCTTTTCTACATATTATATTTAAATGTATTTCTTATTTTTCTTTTATTGTTTTAGGAATTCTTTCTTTTTCACATTCAAAAAAGTCAATTTCAAGTAATAACTTTATTTATACACTGCCAAATTTTAAAACAAGTCATGTTATTATTGTTGCACTAATTATAGCTATTGGGGAACTTGGTGACAAAACATTTTTATCTTCTATTGGTCTTGCCATTAATTATCCATATTATATGTTTAGTCTTATTTTGGGTGCTGTTTTAGGAATGATTTTTAGTGATTTAGTAGTTATTTTACTAGGTAAATTATTAACTAAAAAAATACCAGAAAAAATTATTACTAACTTTTCTGGTATTTTGTTTATTACTTTTGGTATTATTGGTTTTATATCTTTGTTATAGTTCAACTCTTCCTTCCATTGCTTTTATTAAAGTTATTTCATCCGCATATTCCAAGTCTCCGCCAACAGGTATACCATGTGCTATTCTTGTAACTTTAATTCCTAATGGCTTTACTAATTTTGAGATATACATTGCAGTTGCTTCTCCTTCAACTCTTGGATTTGTGGCAAGAATTAATTCTTTTATCTGTTCTTTCTCTAGTCTTTGTATTAATTCTTTAATTCTTATATCATCTGGTCCTATTCCGTTCATTGGAGATATTGCTCCATGTAAAACATGATATCTTCCTTTATATTCGTGTGTTTTTTCCATTGCTATTATATCTCTAACATCTTCTACCACGCATATTTTACTGCTATCTCTTTTTTCGTTTGCACATATTGGACATGGGTTTGTATCTGAAATATTATAACATATCGAACAATACTTTAAATTGTTTTTAGCATTTACTATAGAATTAATAAATTCATCTGTTTGTTCTTTACTCTGTTCCAGAACATAAAATGCTAATCTAGCTGCTGTTTTATGTCCTATGCTTGGCAGTTTTTCAAAGCTCTCTATTAATTTTTCTATTGATGGTGAATAATATGACATTTTCCCTCCTAGATTACATTAGTCCCGGTATATTGTATTTTCCTAAGCTTTCAGCTTGCGCACTATCTACTTTTCTTAACGCTTCATTTACACATGTTAATATTAAATCTTGTAACATTTCTACATCTTCTGGATCTACTACATCTTTTTTTATTATTATTTCTTTTATTTGTTTATCTCCCGTTACCTTTACTGCTATTGCTCCACCTCCCGCTGTTGCATCAAATTCCTTTGTAGCCAATTCTTCCTGAGATTTTTCCATATCAGCTTGCATTTTTTTTGCTTCTTTCATAAGTTGTCCTATATTCATTCCTCCAAATCCTCCCATACCACCTGGGAATCCTCCTCTTTTTGACATTTTTTCCTCCTTTATTCTTCTATTATATTAATTGGGATATCTAATCCCTCTAAATTGCTTGAACTTTCTTTTTGGTTTGATTTTATGCTTGTTTCTATATAATTTATTTTTAAAGTTTTGCCACTTTTTTGTTCAAGTATATCTGATATTTCTTTTACATTTTCACTTTTATTTAAAACAGTTTTTCCAAATGCAGTTAACCCATTTTTAAATTCAACTTGTAAAGTGTCTCCAGCTTCTTTCGCCTTTGTGTTTATTAGATTGGTATATAAAATAATTTTTCCTTTACTTTTTAGTTCATCTACAACACCTTGCCAATAGCTTGCATATTCTCCCGCTTCTTTAGATTGCTCTGCTTTTTTTATTACATTTTTTTCTTGTACTTTTTTTACTTGTTTTAATGCTGGTTTTTCTATAGCTTTTGTTTCTAGTTTTGATTGCTTTACAATCCCTTCTTTTAATTCTTTTTCAAGTTTTTCTACTCTTTCTTCTAAACTTCCTTTGTCAATTTCTATGCAATTTTTTAATATTCCCGCTTCAAAAATTATAGTTTTTTGTGTTCCCCATTTCATACTATTCTCTAATTCAGATAAATTAGAAATTAGCTTTATTAAATTTTCACTTGAATTATTTTCTGATAATATCTTTATTTTTTTTATTTCTTCTTTACTATATATGTCTAGTTTCTGAGTTGTTTTATACAACAATATGTCTCTTATATATTTAATTATTTCCCACAAAAAGTTATTTAAATCTTTTCCTTCTTCTATTACTTCATTTGTTGCTTTTAATGCTTTTTCTGAATCATTCTTTAACATTGCTTCTACTATTGTTGATACATATTCTAGTTTTGGTATTCCCACCAATTCTTTTATTTTATCTTCTGTTATCTTGTCTTCTCCGTCTTGCACACATCTCTCTAATATACTTATACTGTCTCTCATTGCTCCTTCTGATAGTGTTGCAATTATTTTTAATGCTTCTTCTGTTATTTCTATTTTACTCTCAGCACAAATTATTTTTAACCTTTTTATAATATTTTCATCAGATATTTTTTTAAAATCAAATCTTTGACATCTTGAAAGAATTGTTGCTGGTAGCTTTTGTGGTTCTGTTGTTGCTAATATAAATTTCACATGTTCAGGTGGCTCTTCTAATGTTTTAAGTAATGCATTAAAAGCTCCTGTTGATAGCATGTGTACCTCATCTATTATATATACTCTATATTTTGCAAGTGTTGGTAAAAAATTAACTTCTTCACGAATACTTCTAATATCCTCTACACTATTATTTGATGCAGCATCCATTTCTACAACATCTGTCAGTGTTCCTTCTAACATTGCTTTGCATATTTCACATTCATTGCATGGTTCTCCCTCTTGTGGATTTAAGCAATTAATTGCTCTAGCAAGAATTTTAGCAGCAGATGTTTTTCCTGTTCCCCTTCCACCATTAAATAGATATGCATGTCCTACTCTTCCTGCTATTATTTGGTTTTTCAAGGTTTTTGTTATATGTTCTTGGCCGTACCATTTCATCAAATTTTATTGGTCTAAATTTTCTATAAAGTGCTGTGTATTGCATTATCTCACCCCTAATACACATACAATATGGTCTCTGTAGGGAAAACACATTTTCACATAATACGCTATTTATCGCTGCTTTCTTTCGAATCTGACGAGGTTCATAGTTTTTTATTGAAACATGTTTCCCCTACAAAGACCATATTCATTTTATTTATTATATAATTTTATTCTCCATTGTGCAATACTTTTTTAGTTAATTCTTTTAAATACTATTGTTTTTAATTCTGTATCTGTAATTTTTGAAATCCCTATTTCCGTAATATCTTCTTTTGGTATATCCAAATCTATTTCTGCTTTATATTTTTTACCTGCTTCTGTTTCAACTATCAAATCAAATTTAATAATTGTCTTAATATCTTCAAATGTCAAGCCAAGCTTTTTTAGTAATGTGCCATCATATGTTATTTTATCTTCATTTCCAACATATTTTCCTATATTTGAATTACAAAAGCTTATTGCTATAATTCCACCTTCTGTTGTAATTTTCTTGTTTTTTAAATCTTTATTTTTATCGACTTCGTATATTATTTTATCTTCAATAATATTATTATCTGTATACGTAAAGTTCTCTTCTCCTTCATTTGAAGGCATATATGGTTTTAAGTCTTCTTTATTTATTTGTATATTTTCTATTGTTACATTTTTAATACTTTCAGCCCATTTATGCTCATCATTTCTTTCAATATCAAAATATATATCAGTATTTTGATATACATCTACATTCCATTTGTTTTCTTCTGTGATTTCATTTTTCCCATTTGCTGAACTTATTATTACCATTTGTTTTATTGTATATGGTAAATCCGTTTCCCCTTCCACATGGTATTTTAATAATATTATTCCTACTATGGTTAGTATAATTACAGCAATTATTATTATTCCACTAATTTCAATTGCTTTTCTTTTTTTAGTTTTCATACTTTCTCCTAATTGATATTATTTATTTTTCTTTCTTAATACTTTAAAAAAATCCTTTAAAATATATTCACACTTGTCCTGCCATATTCCTGTTTCAATTTCAATCTTATGGTTATATTTATATTTTGTTAAATCAATAAACGAACCACATGCACCTGTTTTTGGGTCCATTGTACCAATATATATTTTCTTTATTCTTGCATTTATTAATGCTCCCATACACATTGTACAAGGCTCTAATGTTACATACATTTCACAATCTTCTAATCTCCATGCATTATTTTTTTTACTTGCTTTTTGTATTGCAATAATTTCAGCATGTTTAGTTGTATCTCTTTTGGTCTCTTTTTGATTATGCCCTCTTCCTATTATTTGTCCATCTTTAACAATTACTGCACCAACAGGAATTTCTTCTTTTTCATATGCTTTTTTAGCCTCTTTTAAAGCTTCATTCATAAAATATTCAGACACTTCTTTGTTCATTATTTTCTCCTTGTTTTTTCCTATTTAATCATATTTTTTACGTTTTTACAAGTAATCTATTAATCATCTCTGCTATTGCAGTACTTTATTATATAAAAAACGGGATAACATTTCAAAAAATTGCTATCCCATTTGATTTTGTTCTTTTATATATTTAATTATTCATTATTCAGTATATTTCTCATTTATTTTAATACCATATATATTGTAGTATTTAACTATAACATAAAAAGGAGGTTGGCTAAGAGGTTCAGATGCAGTATGCCTTTCTTCTCTCCTTACAGGTACAAAATATGCAACTACCAAAACCAATATTATTATTCCAATTATTGTTATAATCTCCGTTTTCTTTTTCATTTCTTATATTTCTCCTTTATATGATGAGTTTATTTGATTTATTGTGTTTAAAACTGGTGCGCATAGCAGGAGTCGAACCTGCGACCTTTCCCTTAGGAGGGGAACGCTCTATCCTACTGAGCTATATACGCATATTAGGGGCTTTGCCCCTTTTTTATTTATTTAATTCTTGTATTATTTCTTCTACATCTATTCCATGAACTTCACAAGCTTCTTCTATTGTTTCTCCTTGTGATGCTGGGCATCCCAAGCAATGCATTCCGGCAGCTAATAATATTTCTGCCTTTTCTGGATATTTTTTTAATAATTCTCCAATCGTCATATTTTTTTCTATATTCATAAATATCATTCCTTTCATTTGAAAATTTTACCACATTTTTTCAAAAAAGTATAGACAAATTTAATTTTATGTTGTATTATACTGGAAGAAATTGGTTTCATATATAGTGCGAGGTGATCTTGTTTTGCACTTACAATCATTATTTTTTTTCAGTTTAATTTTTAATTTTTTTATTGTTTTTTATTCTTTATATAGTTTAATTGAACTCTTCTTATTCCATAATTTACAAGGTTCAAAATTAAATATCAAAAAACAAAATATTAATAATAATTGGAGGTAGCTTTTATTATTCGTATTATTTTTTCTTGTGCTTTTTCTAGTGTTATTACTGCTATACTATTTTTTATTTTTTCCCCAATTATATATTCTGATAATATAATTATTGATTTGGGATTTATTTCTATAAACTTCTGCGAAAAATTTCCATTTGTATGGGAATATATAGATAAGATTTATTTTATCTCTTCCTTTATCTCTTATCTTTTTATAGGATATTCTCTATTCAAAAAACTGTTCAAAAATATTAAGTCTGAATCCCCTAAATCATTAAATCTATCTGATTTGAATTTGTTTATTGGAAACAACGATAATGGTGAAAATGTTTATGTGCCTGAAAAGGGCTTATATCAAAACTTCTTAATTACAGGTACTATCGGCAGTGGTAAAACCAGTTCTGCAATGTATCCTTTTACTAAGCAATTAATTCAATACAATTATGGTTTAAAAAATACTATTGGAATGCTTATTTTAGACGTAAAAGGCAATTATTATAAACAAGTTAAATTATATTGTTCTTCATATAATAGAACTGAAGATTTAATTGTTATTGAATTAGGTGGAAAGTATAAGTATAATCCTCTACATAAACCTCATTTAAAACCCGCTGTTCTTGCTAATAGACTAAAAACAATTTTAACTCTATTTAGTCCCCAAACTTCAGAATCCTATTGGCTAGATGTTGCTGAACAAGTTTTATGTGAAGCAATTAAGTTCTGCAGATTATACAATAAAGGATATGTTACATTTATCGAATTGCATAAACTAATTAATTTTCCTAATTATTATCTTCAAAAAGTTGATTATTTGAGAAAGCTTTTTTCTGAAAACAAATTATCTCCTAATGACTTATTCAATCTAAATAGTTCTCTAGATTTTTTTCAAAACCAATTTTTTTCATTAGATTCTCGTACTTTATCAATTTTAAAATCTGAAATTTCTAGAATAACTAATATCTTTATTTCAGATTATGATATTCAAAATACTTTTTGTCCCCATGAAAATGAGCTTAATTTTTTAGGGTTTAGTGATGTAATAGATAAGCACAAAATTGTTGTGCTTAATATGAATATCGCTTTATACAATAATTTGTCTAAAATTATTGCTGCTTATCTTAAATTAGATTTTCAATCAGAAATTTTAGGTAGATTAGAAAATAATACTATAAATACAACCGCATTTATTTGTGATGAATATCATGAATATGTAACATCAACTGATGCAACTTTTTTTGCTCAAAGTAGAGAAGCTAAATGCATAAATATTATTTCTACTCAAAGTTATTCATCTTTAGTAAATGCTCTAAAAGACTCCTCTTCAGCTAATGTTATTATCCAGAATCTTGTTAATAAATTATGGCTTAGAACAGATGATAAATTAACTATTGAAGATTCTCAAAAACAATTAGGCAAGGAAGAAAAGGAAAAAGTTTCTACAAGTATTTCTGAAAATGCTAAAGAAACCAATTTTGATTTTTTTACTAATACTTTTCGCTCCAAAAATTCTAATATTTCCGAAAGTATTAGTTCATATACTCAATTTGACTATATATATGATACCAATTTCTTTACTCAGAAATTAGAAACTTTTTCTTGCCTTGCATTTTTATCAAATGGTTCATTAATTATGAACCCTCAAAAAATATATTTAAAACCATATTTTAAATAATTTTTAGAATGGAGGATATATGAAAAATAAATTTTTTTTAATTATTACTCTAGCTTTTATTTATTTTTTTATTTTTAATTCTTTTTGCTTTGCTGCTGATCCCAAACTTATTACCACAATAAAAAAAGCTTTTGAATCAATTGAAAGTTGGATTTTAAAAATATCAACACCTGCCGCAGCTGTTGCTGTTGGTACAGGTATTTTTATGAAAAAGTTTAGCTTTGGTGATGAAGAAAGAATTAGGACTGGAAAGAAACTAATTCGTGGTTCTTTATTCTCTTATGCTTTTATTTTAGCTATTGATTTAATTTTATCTGCTATAAAATCATTAATTTCATAAATAAGGATGTGAAAAATTGGAATACACAACAAATATAGATATAATTTCAATTATTACTGAAACTATTAATACTCTTTTTTCTTCTTTGTTTTCTTCTATTGATAATAGTATTTATTCAATTTTAGATGATATTACTTTTATTGATTCAACAATTATTTCAGATAATACTTTTAAAAGTTTACTTGGTCTGTCTTCAAATGAAGGTATTTTAATGATTTCTAATATATTATTATTGGGAATTATCTTGTATTATTCAGTTAATAGAATTACTGCATATTTTACAGGTTCTGAAACTCAGAGCACTGCTCATTTTATTTATAGGATAATTATTTTTCGGAGCTTTTATGAATTTTTCATATTTTATTTGTGAACAGTTTATTAATATAACCTCTTTAATAAGCTTAGCTATACGAAATTTAGGTGAATTAATTTTTTCTAAAAATATTTGTTTTTCTGGTTTAATTTCTGAAATTAATTATTCTGTTTCTACTTCTAGTTTTAATTTGTTTTCCATGGATGGCATTATTAAAATCTTTATTTCAATTGGCTTATTTAACTTGGTTTTTTCATATTCTTTACGCTATATATTAATTAAAGTTTTTATTCTTTTAGCGCCGTTTTCTATACTTTCCTTGATTCATAATAAAACAAAATGGTTCTTTTCTTCATGGTTTAGAATTTTGTTTTCTCTCTTATTTTTACAAATATTTATCTCTATAATTTTACTAATTGCTTTTTTTTTTACCTATTCTGAAAATTTGTTGTCCAAATTTATGTATATTGGCTGTATTTATGCTTTGATTAAATCTAATAGTATTATTAAAGAATTTATTGGTGGTGTTTCTACAAATATAGCAAGTCCTATTTCTAGTTTTAAATCATTTTTTGGAGGTAAATAAAATGCAATTTATTATTCCTAATAATTATAATTTTAAAAATAAACTTTTTGGTTTTATCAGCTATTCTACAGCAATTCTCATTATTACTTGGTGTTTTTTTTGTTTTTGTTTAGTTAATTTAATATTTAATAATATTAATTTAAAAATCGTTTTTTTTAGTTTTTTTACTGTTCCTTTTTTTGTTTTTGCCATTATTAACAACAAAAATGAAAATATCTTAATTGTATTTATTTATATCTTTAAATTTATTTTTAAACCCAAATTATATTTATATAATAAAGAATTAAGCTAATCTCTTTAACTGTATTGTAAATTATCTTTGAAAATGATATAATTTTACAAAATTCGATTTGCATTTTGGAGGTTATTATGAAATTAGAGCAGAATTCAGATTCTTTATTGTTTTCATCAACATCAGTTCCTGATGTCTTTTTCACAGAGTATTTATCATTAGCAAATGGTGATTATATTAAAGTATATTTATACATGTTATTCCTATCAAAATATAGCAAAGATATAAAAGTTAATGACCTTTCTAAATGTTTATCACTTGATATAAAAATAATACAAGAAGCAATTAAATTTTGGGAAGATTTAGGTGTTCTTACAAGAAAAACCAGTGGATATATTATAAATAATATTCAAGAAATTGAATTAAATAAACTATATTCACCAAAACTTTCAGCTTCACCAGAAACAGCAAAAAAAATAGAAAAGAGCAAACATAGAGCTAAAGCAATAGATTCTATAAACACCCTCTATTTTCAAGGTGTAATGTCTCCTTCTTGGTATACTGATATAAATTTATGGTTTGAAAAATATCAATTTGATGAACAAGTTATGCTTGCGCTTTTTAAATATTGTTTTGATCATTCTGCAATGAATAGAAATTATATTCAGGTTGTTGCAAATGCATGGCATCAAGCTAATATAAAATCTTATAATGATTTAGATAGTTACTATGAGAGACAAGAAAAACTAATTCCAATAGAGAAAAAAATTGCTAGAAAGCTAGGCTTGTCTAGACAATTAACTGAATACGAAAAATCTTTTGTTGAAAAATGGATTTTAGATTTTCATTATGATTTATCAATTATAGAAATTGCACTAAAAAAAACCACTTCAAAAACTGATCCAAGTTTTGACTATGTTAATGCATTACTAACAGATTGGAATGATAGAAATTTAAGGACAACAGAGGCAATAGAAGAATTTTTGCAATCAATAAAAAAGAAACAAAAAGATGTTAAAGACCTTACTAAAAAAGCTGGTGTTTCAAATTATAAAGGGAGAAAATATGATAATTTAGATTCTTTATATGCAAATTTAAAATTATAGGAGGAATTATGGATAATTCTACTTTAAATTCGTTATTACAAGAATATGAACAAAAGCGAATTAATGCAAATATTTTGCTCGAAAATAGAAAAAATATACTATATAAAAAATATCCGGAATTATCAAACATTGAAAATGAAATCAATTTACTTTCAATAAAAAAAATTAAATTAATATTATCTTCAAACAAAAATGAATTTAAAGATATTAATTTAAAAATTGAAAAATTAAAAAATAAAAAAAATACATTACTTAAAACTTTAAATGTTCCAGATAATTATTTTGAGCCTACCTATGAATGTGCTATTTGCAAAGATACAGGGTATATAAATAAAAATAACAAAAATTTAATGTGTAACTGTTTAAAACAAAAACTTTTTAATATCGAATACAATAAAAGTAATATTGGAAATTTGAATACTGAAAATTTTTCTACGTTTTCTACTAAATATTATTCCGATAAAATAGATTCAGAAAAATATGGTATGTCAATTTCTCCAAAGGAAAATATAAAAAAGATCAAAGAAATATCTATGAGTTTTATAAATAACTTTGATGACCCTGAACAAAAAAATTTATTATTTACAGGTGATACTGGTTTAGGCAAAACCTTTCTTTGTAACTGCATAGCTTATGAATTGCTAAAAAAAGGAAAAACTGTATTATACCAAACAGCTCCAATTATGATAGATGAAATAATTAATTATAGATTTTCAAAGGTTCCTTCATCAAACAATATAATTGAAAACATAGTAAATGTTGATTTATTAATAATAGACGATCTGGGAACAGAAACATTAAATTCAATGAAATTAACTGAACTGTTTAATATAATTAATTCAAGAATATTAAATCAAAATAATAAAATAACAAAAACTATAATATCTACTAATTTAGATTTAAAAGAATTATTTTCAATTTATAATGAAAGAATTGGATCTAGATTTGTTGGACATTATGATATTTGTAAATTTATCGGAGATGATATTAGATTTAAAAAGAAATAACATTTTGTTATTTCTTTTTTATATCTTTAATTAATACTTTTTATTATAATTCCTTTAATTTTTTTAATTCTCTATTTTTATTTTTTAATAAATTTTTTTAATTATTTTTTTGTTTATATTTTTTTATATTGTAATTTAATTTTTTTATTTTTAATTAACTATTTCTTTTTTAATATTTTAAATTTTTTATTTTTTTATTTAATAAATATTTTTTATTTATTATTTATTTGTTTTAATTTTATAAAAAAATATTTTTTTAATTGTATTTTTTTATATATTTATATCTTTATTTTTATTATTTTTTAGAAAATTGTTTTTAATTATTTTAATTTATTGAATAATTATTTTTTTATTTGCTGTTTTTGTGTCGCACATTTGTTTGTTTTTTTGTAGTATTATATGCTACTTTTTTCGGTGTTGTTTATTTTTTATGTTTACCATTTTTACATATCATTCATTTTTCGTTTTTCTCTTTATTCCGTTAGTTTTTTCATTTCCTCTTTCGCTTATTTAGGGCTATTTCTAACTTTTTTTTAACTTCCATTTTTTCTTGTTTTTTTATGCACCATTTTTCCTAAAAACAACTATTTTTTTCTTTTTTTTTTATTATTTTGAAATTATTTTTTTGGGCTACTTTTTTATAAAAAAAATACTTTTTAGCTACTTTTTTTGGCTTTATTCCTTTTTTTGATTCCATAATTGCCTATTTAATTTTTTTTGATTTTTTTAATTTTTTATTTTTTATGGAATTTTTGTTTGTTTTTTGTTCACTTTTTCCTTATATGTTTTTGCTTGATTATTGTTGTTTTTTGTCTTATTGTTGTGGTTTTTACACCTGCTTTTTTGTCTCTTTTTTTTCTTCGGCGTTTTTCTTCTATCTCACTAATCCGAAGCATTTTATCTTCTCATTGTTTATTATTTTACTTCTCTTTTTTCTAAAATATTAAACTTTTTTTGAAAAAAATAATTTTTACATTTATTTGGATATTTTTTGTCATTTTTTTGTGCCTCTTTTTGCATATATATTTATTGTTTTTGTTTTACATAATTTGTTTCGTTTTTGTTACTTTCGTGTTTTTATTTCTATTTTTCTATATTTATTTTTATTAAATTTTATGATCTCTTTTTTAATTATTATTTTATTAAATTAATACATATTTATTTTAGTATTATTTTTTTTATTTTCTTATTAAT
>JAEEGL012013625.1_pt1 | contig 29602 bp, 28 predicted proteins | sample 9134231 | NCBI WGS metagenome assembly JAEEGL01 (sample SAMN16246548, study PRJNA631951) | gut metagenome | biome: gut microbiome; feature: rumen; material: fiber-attached | host: Bos | place: Iran: Karaj | collected 2018-10
AAATTCGTATCTGGTAAAAAACTCTTTAATAACATTTGCATCCGGTTTGTTCAATTTTGCATCATTAAAATTAAAATCCAAATCTACATTTTTTACTATTGTTGCAAGATATTGACTTTTATAAGCCATTTCTTTATCATTAATAAGTTTTTGCTTTATATGTTCAGGTTTGATTTCATCAATGTGTTCATAAATATTATCTAAGTTTTTATATTCAGAAAGAAGTTTTGCGGCAGTTTTTTCACCTATTCCCTTTACTCCGGGTATATTATCTGATGTATCACCTCTTAAAGCTTTATAATCAATAATTTGCGAAGGATATACTCCCAACTTTTCAAAAACTTTATCGGTAGTATATTCTATTAACTCCCCTTTTGAAGGAATAAGGACTTCAATAGTATTTTCTTCATCAATAAGTTGAAAAGAATCCTGATCCCCCGTAAGAATATATGATTTATATCCTTCATTTTTAGCTTTTGTAGCAATGGTTCCGATTATGTCATCAGCTTCAAAACCCTCTTTTGTATACACGGGAATATCAAATGTTTGAACTGCATTTATTATGGCTTGCATCTGTTCTCTTAAGGTATCGGGCATAGCTTCTCTATTAGCTTTATATTCTTCAAATTCTTCTGTTCTGAAGGTTTTTCTGCTTAAATCAAAAGAAACGATAAGTGCATCAGGTTTATGCTTTTTTAAAATATCAATTAAAGCTTTTATAAAACCGTAAATAGCCCAAGTCGGTTCTTGCTTTGATGTTTTCATGCCTGTTCTTTCGAGAGCAAAAAACATTCTGTAAGCTAATGCGTGTCCGTCAATTAAAATCAGATTTTTTTTATTATCCAATTTATACTCCCTTTACAAAATTTCTTCTATTAGTTTAGCATAGAGAGAAGGTTAATCAAAATTTATGTCGAAATTTTATAAATTAGATTTATTTCTTTTAGCATCTTTCTTTTTTTGTCTTTCAAAATATTTTTCAGTTTTTTCTTTTTGTTTATAGTACTCTTTATCAATTTTGTATTGTGCTTTTTTCTTTATATTATCATATCTTGATGGTTTATATTTTTCGTACCCAACATATCTTTTTACACTGAATGTATATGTATCAGGTTTGTAAGTATCTTCTGCCAAACAAGATTTTCTTGTTTCTTTTATTTGTTTTACGTCTTTTTCCATTTGTATATAAAAATATTCATCAATTATGGGATATGCATTCTGAGACATTTCCTTCATGTAATTATTTATATCTTTAATTAGCAATGCAATACTTTCCATATTTCCTAAGTTCTTTTTAGGAGGATATATGAATAAGTATACATCATTTCCAAATTGCTTAATTAATACAGAAATATCATTATTTTTTAAATGCATAAAGCCCAATTCGGGATAATACATAGAAAGCGGATAATTTTTCTCTTGCATATATTTATCTAATTTATTGAAAAAATCCTTTTTGTTTACATTTTCATAAAAATAGACGGGTTGAACTTTTGTCTTTGGCTGTTTCTTCGATTTAAAACAAGCCAATGACGGAGTTATTACCGAACAAGCAATAAATAAAGTTAATAATATAACAAAAAGCTTTTTTAGCATTATTCAACCTCTCTGAGAAGTTGTTCGATTGTATCCAAAAATTCATTTTCATCAAAATCTTTTTTAGAAATAAGGACTCTTGCACCTTCATCAATACAAAGACTTTTCTTTTTTTCATCCTGCAAAGAAGTAAGTACTATAACAGGTATATTAATATTATCCTTCTTCATTTTTTGAATTAATTCAAGTCCGTTCAATTCAGGCATTTCTATATCAGTTACCAATAAGTCAATCTTTTCTTTTCTTAATATTAAGTATGCCTCATCACCGTTTGTTGCCTGAAAAATATTATAACCTGCCGTACGGAGTATATTCCTTTCGAGAGTTATAGTTGTCATTGAATCATCAACAATTAGTATTGAAGGCCGTTTATTAAGTCTGCCCTCAACGGATATCATTGCTTCTTTATTTTGAGGAATTTGATAATTTGAAATAGCAGAATTTATAATATCGTTAACATTTAATATAAGACAGGATTCACCGTTACTCAATGAAGCTATACCCATAATATTCTTGAATTTTGTAAACGGAGGATTTAATTTTTTCTGCAAAATTTCTTCCGTTCTGACAAATTCATCAACTTCTAAAGCTACAGCCGTATCTTCAACTTGTACAATTAATACATAATGTTGATTAACATCATGTTTGCTGCTTTCAAAATTAAACATACTAGCCATGTTTATTAATCTTATAGAATTATTATTAAATAAAATATGAGGTTTTCCTTCTTTTGTAAAAATTTTATCGTCATTAATTCTTATTGCTGTTTTTACGTAAGCCGATGCAATAGCATAATTCTGCCCTGCAATTTTGAATATGAAAGAATTAAGAGTAGCAAGTGTAATAGGTATCTTGATAGTAATTTTGAACCCTTCTCCCTGCTTTGATTTAATGGAAACTTTTCCGTCCAGCTGGCTTATCTTTGTATGAACTACATCTAATCCTACTCCTCTGCCTGATATATCGGTAACTTTATCACCCGTAGAAAAACCGGGCCAGAAGATTATGTTCATAATCTGAGTTTTTGTAAGTTGTTCAAGTTCATCAATTGTTAAAAGTTTCTTATCAAGAATTTTTTGTTTAATTTTTTCAATATCTATTCCCTGCCCGTCATCTGATATATCAATAACTATTGCATTATCCATACAATAAGAATTTAGAATAATTTTTCCGGTTGGATTTTTACCAAGTCTTATTCTTTCATCAGGGGGTTCTATTCCATGGTCTATTGAATTTCTTATAATATGCATAAGCGGCGCTTTTATCTCTTCAATTATAGTTTTATCAGCACTTGTTTCACTGCCCAAAATTATTATATCTACCTGTTTGCCCTTCTGTCTTGCTATATCTCTTACCATTCTGGGAAACATATGGAATATCGTAGCAAGAGGAAGTACTCTTACACTTTTAACCATTGTTTCTATGGCATCAACTAAAAAATTCAGTCTTACATCATCATTTACTAATCTTTTTTGAAATTCAATAATATCCAAAGATACGTCATGAACTTTTGTATTAATCTTTTCGAGATGAATTTGGAAATTTCTGAATGCTGAAAATTTCTCCACATTCATCATTGAAGAAAATGATTTTCTGTCTAAATATTTTAGATATGTATGAGATTTATTAACATCTTTTTGTATATCGGATATTTTTCTCATAATATCGTTTAAATCACTCATGTGCTGTTTATTTTTTATCTTTACAACAATTAACTCTTCGACTTGATTTTCAAGTTTATCAAGTTTTTGTGTATCAACACGAAGTGTTTTAAATGATTGATTTTCAAAACTTTCTAATGTGTGCTCTTGAAATTGTTTTATTGGTTTGGCTACAGGAAGATTTTCTGCATTCTTTTCAGCAAAATCAATCAATTCATTCGCTTCATTTTTATTAATTTCAGGCATACTCTGTTGTATTTCAAGCATCTGCTTAATAACGTTTAACTTTTGTTTTACCAGCTCCAGGTTTTCATTGGTATTTTCATTCTTGAGTTTTGCAAATACTACATGTAAAACATCTTTAAAACTTTCAACAGTTTCCTTACTGGGGATAATATGCTGCTGTTTTATATATTCAAAATTTTCATATATTATTTGAACGGTATCATATATTTCTCCTTGCAATTCTTTAGAAAGCAAGTTTTTAAGTACGTTACATATTTCAGTAGTTGCTTTTTCGTTTTGAAATTTATTATCCACATAATTCAAATAATGAAAAATAATTTCTATTTGTGAAAATTTTTCATTTTCATTTTTGTCTTTGAAGAGTTTGTTTTTTTGTTTATTTGTTTCTTTTGAATTTGAAAAAATTTTTAAAGGTGATATTCCAAAATTTGAAGCTAAGTTATTGATTGTCGAAACAAAATCGGATAATTGAGTATCCAATTCAGCCAAAATGTCATTATCATTCGTATTATTTTTACCGAAATTTTCTGCTGTATTTATTAAGGTTAAAACCTGAAAACTTATGTTTTTATGATTTAGCGTAGAAATAATATTAGCAATAATGTACAACTGCTCCAAAAAATTATTTATATTTTTCTGCTGAAATGCTTGTACCAACTCAGGAAGCAATTCAAATGTTCTGTTTATAACATCAACAGTACTTATTGCTTTTGTTTGAGATGAATTTGTTTTTTTTTGAGGTTTTGACTCATTTTTTGTGTTATTTTGGTTATTTTCGTCTTTTTTTTTATTGGTTAAAAGTTCATCTTGTAATTTTGATATTTTATCAACCATTTTTTGAGAAGTTTCATTATTCGCTTCAAGATTTTCAACTTCAAGTTGTCTTACTGTTTCCCCGATATAATCTGCTGTTTGGTAGAGTATATCAATAATATCAGAATTAATAAGTATAGTACCATCTTTTGCCAGCCCCAGTAAATCCTCCATTTTGTGCGCAACATCTTGAACTGATACAATATTGAGCATTCTTGCAGAACCTTTTATACTGTGTGCTTCCCTAAAGAGTTCTTCAATAATAGATAAGTCATCGGGACATTTTTCCAGTTCAAGCAGGCATTTATCTACAATAGCCAAATGCTCTTCTGTTTCGTCTTTAAATATTTTTAATATTTGTGCTAATTCTTCCTGTGAAAAATCCATAAATCTGCCTTATTTATCAAGAACTTCTGACTTGCTGGCGTCTGATAAATCACGTGCCTTTTCTACTATTGGCATTTTATCTTTTATGATTTCATCAGTATCTTTCATATTTTTATTTATAGTTTGCGTAGTTTGCGAAACAAATTCAGCATTACCAAATTGATTGCCGAGTGCATTAACAATTTTATCAATATCGTCTTTGGTTAAATTAATATTTGCCTTGAGTTCGGTAATACTTTCAGCTATTTTATGGATTAAATCAACTCCGGTTTCAACTTCTTTTGAGCCTTCTTCAGCTGCCATTACAGTTGAATTAGTACCGTTTTGAATTTCTCTGACCAATTCTATGATTTTGCTGGTAGCCTGTTTACTTTCGTCAGCGAGTTTTCTGATTTCACTGGCTACAACAGCAAAACCTTTTCCGTGTTCTCCTGCTCTTGCCGCTTCCACAGCAGCATTTAATGCTAACATGTTTGTTTGTTCAGCTATATCTTCTACCACTCCTATATTATTACTTATTAGTTGTGTTTGTTCAGATAATTCAAGGATTAATTCTGCAATAATTTGTATTTTCTGTTTTATTGTATACATTTTTTCGATATTTTCATCAACAAATTCCTGTTCTTTGGTTGAAACCATAAGCGTTTTTTGTGATTTTTCAGCTACTGCTTGTGCTATTTCTTTTGTAGTATAAGTTTCTATTTTTAATTTATCAACGGAATTTGTAACATCTTCAATAAGAGTTTTTGTTTTCTCTATAAAGTTTATTTGAGAATTAAATGTATCCCATATCCCTGAAGAAAAGATGGTATTATTCATTATAACGCCTGCAACATGTTTACTTATTAAATCGGCAAGCAATTTATTTACAAATATTAAAAGAACTGCGGAAATCGCACATACAGAACATGAAATTATCGTGAGATTTGTACCTATTGTTGAATTAATGTATAAATACAGCATTAAAGCCATAAAAAGAATTAATAATATTTGGACGACCATTATTAATGACGTAATTTTTTTCTTCAGCTTTATATTTTTAAACATAACTCTCCCTTTTCAAAAAATAAACTTTGATATTAACCTCATTTTATTTTATAATAAAAAAGTTATTAGTTCAATTAACTTTACATTAATCATGTCTAACCAAATATTGATAGTTGATGATAGTCAAACCCAAAGATTAACACTTAAGTTCAAATTAGAAAAACATGGGTATGAAGTTTTAGTTGCAGAGAGCGGCATGGAGGCGATAAAACTTGTATATGAAAATATGCCTGCATTGGTGCTTTCTGATGTTATTATGCCTAATATAAACGGATATCATTTATGCAGATTAATTAAACGTGATAAATTAACTGCCAATATTCCGGTTATTCTTTTTACAGTTCTTGATAAAAAAATTGATAAATTTTGGGGGTTAAGAGCCGGTGCTGATGACTTTTTCCAAAAAGACGGACCGGATGAACTGTTATTTGAAAAAATTGACAGCTATTTAAATGCTTCCCGCCTAAATCAATCTGCTGATATACGCATTGATAATACCGAAAGCTATGATTTTTCGGCAAAAGTTGCTGATATATTGGATGAATCTCTAGTTAAGTCAACACTAATTAATGAATTTAGAGAGTTAGGCGAATTTGTTCTTGATGAAAAGACTTTGAATAACAAAACTTTTGATTTATTATCTTCTATTCTTGATTATAATTTAGTCGGTATTTTTTATAATGACAGCGACAAGAAAGACAAAATTATATTCTTTAACCAAAATGAATGTGATGTATCTGCAGATGTAATAAAATCTGTTATATCAGAAATTCAGAAAAATATTAAACTCAATAATCCTAATAATATTATTGATTTTGACTATAAAATAGTAAGTAACGGGTATGATGATGAAGCTGCCGGTATCGAAAATATTAATGAATTTCAATCTTCCTTTATCTATCCGGTTGAAAATGAAGGTAAACTCTTGGGAGTAATTTCTTTATTCCATAAAAATCCAAATAAATATATTCATTCAAAGATACTGGATATAATATTATCGGAAATGCACTTGATAATGAAGGTTAAATGGTTATATTCCGAAACAAAGCTTCTTTCAATTATAGACCCGCTTACGACTTTATATAACAGACGTTATTTCAGTCAAATTCTCGAAACTGAGTTTTCCCGTTCCAAAAGATATACAACGCCATTGAGTTTAGCAATGGTAGATATTGATAACTTTAAAAAACTAAATGATACATACGGTCATTTATTTGGAGATGAAGTTTTACAGGTTATTTCCGAATACTTTAAAGATTCCTTAAGAAAAACAGATTATGTTGCAAGATATGGCGGTGAAGAATTGGTTGCCATTCTACCGGAAACATCTATAGAGCAAGCCTTTATTCCGCTTGAACGTTTCCGTACCAAAATTGCAGAACATGAATTTATTTCAAACGGAAATATTGTACATGTTAGTGTAAGTATCGGTATTGCTCAAAATGATTTTACTCTCTCAAATTCGGATAACTTTATAAAAAAAGCGGATGATGCTTTATACAAAGCAAAAGAAACCGGTAAAAACAAAATTGAGATGGCAATCGACGCGGAGTAATAAATGTTTAATGATTTTTTACTTACAAAAGTAGATAATTCAAATCAATATCTGATTACTTCTATTGAAGATAATTTATATGCTTTTGAACTATCTCATATTTTGGAAATCATACCGTTTACAAAAATTGAATCATTAAACAGTACTACAAATTCGGTAGTAGGATTAGTTAATCTGCATGGTGAAAATGTCCCTGCTTATGATTTCAGATTACACTTAGGATATAAACCTAAAGCTTACTCTCTTTCTCAACAAATGGTTGTTCTGTCTGTTAATGATAAAAAGATAATATTAATCGTTGATTATACCGGTGACATAGTTCAAATTCCGGATGATAAAATTGTTTCACTTACAGAGGATATCGTTTTGGATTTTATATATGCATCATCTATATGGAATGAAAAAAATCTTTTATTCGTTGATGTAAACAAATTTCTTGATAGTGCAAGCAATTTAAAAATTGACTATAGTGCAAATGAACTTATGCCTCTTGAACCTCAAATTCTGGATAAGCTTGAAGACAGAGCCAATTCATTAAAAATTAATATGGGGCAAGTTATAGAACAAAGCTTGTTTTTGAATGATAAATTCGTTATTTTTACTTTGGATAATGAATATTATTGCTTTGGCATAAATTATGTAAAATATATAAACAAAATTTCATTGAATGACATTACAAAAATTCCTCTTGTTCCCAATTATATTCACGGAATAATAAATTTTAGAGGAGATTATATAAGTATTATAGATATAAAATATTTTTTGAACTTGAAAGAAACCCCGATAAAAGATAAAAATGAAATAATAGTTTTAAAAGTTGATAATCTTAAAATTGCTATATTTGTTGATAAAATTATTGATATTACAAGTTTGCCCATAGATATGTTAAATTTAAATGATGCATTTGAGGATAGTTTTATAATAGGGGAACTTAATTATATGAATGATAAAGTTTTAAATATGTTAAATATAGAAAAACTATTTAGCGAAGAGAATATGAGTATTGAATTAAGATAGGAGAAAAAATAATGAAATTAGGATTTATAGGCGCAGGAAATCTCGGTGGAAGTGTTGTAGAAGGTTTTGTTAATTCAAAGAAAATAAATCCCGCAGATATTTATGTTTTTGAACCAAATACGGAAAGAGCAATTTTTTTTAAATCAAAACTTGGCGTAAGTATTGAAAATTCGGAAGCGGATTTATTTAATAATTCGGATATTGTTTTTGTTGCGGTAAAACCTTACTTGATGAAAGAAGTTTTGACAAATATAAAACCTTATATTAAAGATACTTTGGTTGTTTCTTTAGCAGCCGGATTTACACTTGATATGATGCAGCAGATTTGTCCTGATACAAAATTTATAAGAGCTTTAACAAATACGCCGTCTGCGTTAAACAGTGCTACTACAACTTTAACTAAAGGTGAAAATACCGAAGAATTTATGTTTAAAAAGGTAGTTGAACTCTTTTCTTTAATCGGTTCCGCTTCAGTTATTGAAGAGAAATATATGGATTTATCAACAGCCTTAGCAGGCAGCGGACCTGCATTTTTCTATGCTGTTGCAGATGCATTTGCTAAAGGGTGTGAAAATCTCGGTTTGGATGAAAAAACTTCATTAATTATGTCCGCTCAAACTATGTTAGGTGCAGCAAAAATGTTATTGAACAGCGGTAAAACACCGGAAATTTTAATAAGAGAAGTTACTACACCAAATGGGTGTACTGCTGAAGGTTTGAATTTTATGAATTCTAATAATATCGAAGCTATACTCTCAAAAACAATTGAAGTAACCACAAACAGAGCTGCTACGTTAGCCCAAAAATAGGACTTGGCAATTTACAAAATAAATCTGTTTTTATTAATTTAGGGAACGGATTTATTATGGGTTTACCTATTGTTATTAACAATTCAATAATGCCACTCAATAGTGCAAAGCCGGCACTTTCTTTATCTGTGCCTGTTAAACAATTGCCGTTTAGTCCTCTTTTACCGGAGGCAAGAAAATTTAAACCCATAGATTTTTTTCAAAATCACCCAAAACTTCAATCTAATTTTAATATTAATATGGATAAATATTTTGACAGACCTTTGTTTACTTCTTATGAATTCACAAAGAATGCTATAATCCAAAAAGCTAAATTAAGACAAAATACTAATAATAAACCATTTGATACAAAAGAAAATATAGAGTTGCTTGAAGAGTTTTTCAACGAGAATATAGGTAAAAAAATAATTAAATACAACCTGCTTGATTTAAAGGATGAAACTGGAAAATATAAATACAATATACCGGAAATTCTCACCATTGCATATCTTAAAGAACCTGTTTTTGAATTATTCAAAGAAAGAATATTTTCTGATAATCCTGTTGATATTGCCGAAATATTTAAATTCAACGATATTGTAAGTGTTAATCTTGAAAATTTATTCATAAAAGGAAAAGATGCGAAAGTTGATGAAACCAAACTCAAAGATATGAAATTATGGAAAGAATACTTTTTTGATGTTGCAAAAGAATTAATAGAATTAAAAAGACCTAATAATGAATATATCTTTACTAAAGATTTTTTCAATTTTTTCCTTTTCTTTAATTCTTTAAAATTTTGTTCCAAAAAAATTCAATCAGATTTAGCAAAAGCTGTTCTTGAAAGAATAATAAATGATAGTGATTTTAATTTTGAAACTGATTTTTATGTCTTGAAATTGACTATGGAAAAATTTGCTACGTATAAAGAAAATATGAAAAAAAGGAATTTGTTCTTAGAAAAAACTTCTTTAGGTGAATATAAATATACAAGCAAACAAATAAAAAATGTTGCATTATTATCTGATAGTGAATTTGAAAAATTTAAGCAGCGTGAAGAATATGATTTTAACGGAGAGAAATGGGATTATCCTCTTGAACCTTATATAACTGTTGAGCTTACAAAATTAAGCTCTGATAATATTAAATTTTTGGAAGAAAACGGAATTCTTGAAGCATTCAGAAAACATAAAATCTTAGAAGAAACCTTCAGAGATATATGTCATACACTCAACAATAAAGAGGAGTTATCAGAAACAGTTTTAAAAGATGTAGAACTGCTTAAACAAGGCAAAACTTCATCAGTTATTGAATTTAAAGAAGGTACATCTCAAAAAGAAATTCTCAAAAATACTTCACAAGCCGATGTCGTTAAAGTTGGTGGTTCTCAACTCTATATAAATAATAAAAATAAACTTATACCATTTGATATGTCTAAAGAAAAATTTGATAAATTATTTCCGATTATTGACAGATTTGCTACCGCTCAGGGAGAATTAGGCAATTGTTATTTTGTTGCTGCCATTATTGCAATGATGAATAATCCTTATACTCGTCCGTATATATTTTTATCTTTTAAAGAAGGTCCAGAAGAGATTATTTCATGTACATTAAGAAGTTATAAAGATTATTTTGGTACAATTCCATTTACAAAAGGAAGAGTAGATGCAGCCAAACGTTCATTATATGGTACAAAGGGAATGAAAATGCTTGAAGAAACTTATGCAAATGTAGCATTAAGAGAAAATGATAATAATTTAAAAAACAATTCAGATGACCTGTTAGAGCGCATTGAAAGCGGAAATTCTGCTGATGTTTTGAGTGAGTTGCTGGGTCTTGAGTTCACAAAAGTTTTATCCGAAAAAGAATTTAAAAAATTGAATTTTTTTGAGAATAAAAGGCTAAAACATTCTTCACTTGTTGTTAAATTCACCAATAAAAAATTAATTGAAGAATATTTATCTAAATACGGTAACGATAAAAATGTAATTAATATAATATCCTGGGATGATGTTGAAGATTTACCAATAACTAATAAAGGTAAAATGTATACAAATCATTGCTATGTTATTGATTCATATAATCCTGAGAGAAAAACAATAAAAGTTATTTCTGCTTGGGAAGGGGTTGATGTTTTTGAACTTCCGTTAAAATCACTCAAAAATGTCCAATTTTCAATGGGAAACATCGAACAGAAAAAATAAAATTAATTTTATTTCTTTTTGTAATTTATCTCTATAAAGAAAAATCCTGTCATAAAGATTCATGACAGGTATCGGTTAAATATGCTCCAATACTATCGTATAACAAGATAATTTTTTGAAAATTCTGCGTGAGAATAAAAAAATATTATCCTTGAGGATAGGTTTTTAAAATTAATCGATATTTACATTTTCAAATGATGTAATTTTAGAAAAACTATCTGCATAACTCTTTAAAATATCAGGATAAAATCCGCCAATTAAAACCATTGTTGTACATAAGAGCAGAAGTATCTTCGCATTATAAAAACCAAAATTAAGTTTTAATAATTCTCTGTTAATCTGTTTTGAAAAAATATATTTTGGTATTTTTAAATAGTAAAATATACCAAAAATTGTGTTTATTAATACCGCAAAGAACAGAAGCAAGAAAAATTCTCCCGCAAAATATACGGATTGTAACAGATAAAATTTAGAGAAAAAACCTGCCGTTATAGGAAGACCTGCAAGTCCTACCAATAAAACAGTAAAGCAAAAACCCAAAAACGGATTTACATAAAATAAGCCATTTATATCTTTTAGATTTTGAAATTTATCATCATTTGAGAATAATTCTATTGCTATCCAACAACCGATATTCATTAACATATAAATAAACATATAATAAAATACAGGTCGAAGATTATAGCCGTTGTTAAATATGGTCAATCCGCTTAAAATAAATCCGGCTTGCGCTATTGTTGAATATGCCATTATCTTTTTTATATTGCTCTCTCTTATAGCAAGAATACTTCCTACAGTAATAGTTATTATTGCAATAAAATAAACAAAGTAAATTGCATAGGGATTTACGGAAACAAGCTTCATCAAAAGCGAAAAAACCGCAAATTTTGAACTGCATGATAAAAATATATTTACACTCGGACTTGCTCCCTTATAAACATCACTTGTCCACATGTGAAATGGTATAAGAGATGTTTTAAAAGCAACAGATACAAATATAATTAAAATTGCAATAAAAGATATAGGCGAATAGCTGCTGTTATTAGCAATTAAGCCATTATAAATTTCAACTAAATTAGTTTTTGTTGTAATTCCGTATAATAAAGAAAAACCGTATACCAAAAATGCTGAGGTAACAGCAGAAAAAATAAAGTATTTCAATGTAGCTTCAAGCGACAATTTAACATTTTTTCCGTAATATATAAGAAAATAAGTAGAGATACTAAGTAATTCCAGAGATACGAAGATTGAAATTAAATCAGAAGCCTTCGATAAAAAGATTGCACCCAAAGTAGCCGATAACAAAAATGTACAAAATTCGCTTTTATATTTTATTTTTGAATTTGATATTTGCCTTTGTGATATAAAGAGAGCAATTATCGAACTAAAAAGTATTAATAATATGAAAAATAAACTGAATTTATCCAGTTGCAGAGCCGAATAAAAACTTTGAAGGAAAATTTCTGTTCCGGAAGTTATATAAAGCAGAAACGGTATCATTAATCCAAATACAGAAATATAAAATACTTTGTTATAAGAGTTTTTAAATACTGAAAATATAACTCCAAGTATTATTGCCAAAATAATTATTGATTCCGGTAAAATATTTATAAACTCATATAATAAATTTGCAGCACCAATATTCATAAAAACTCCTATATCATACTTGAAATATTCTTTGCGGTATTTTCAAATATATGTATAAGTCCGTTCGGATAAATACCGAAAAATATTACAGATAATACCAAGCACAATAAAATCAAAAACTCATGCGGTGTAATATCTTTTATACCATTATATTTTGGCAATAAATTTCCCCAAAATACTTTTGTAAAAGCACCCATTAAATATACTGCCGTTAATATCATTGAAAAAATACCTAAAATAATTAATATATTGAAAAGCAAAGTGTTATCCTGACTAAATGCGCCAAAAAACACAAGTGCTTCCGAAATAAATCCAGAAAGTAAAGGAACACCGAGTCCTGCTAAAACTATAATAGTTGAAAAATAAGATAAAGATGGCATTTTATCTTGCAATCCGCCCAATTCATCAATATTCCTCGTTTTACATCTGAAATATATAATTCCAACTATCATAAATAACGCAGCACTGATTAAGCCGTGTGATACAAGTTGAAAAACAGCACCAATAAAAGATGTTATACTAAGCGCACCTAAACCGATTAAAACAAGTCCCATGTGACTGATACTGCTGTAAGCAACGAGCCTTTTAAAATCCTGTTGATAGTAAGCACATATTGCAGCATAAAACATATTGATTAAACCTAATACTACAAGAATTATGCCGAAAGCTGAAAATAATTCCGGAAAAATGCCTAAATTAAATCTAATTATACCATAAGCACCCAGCTTTAACATAATACCTGCAAGAATCATACTTACGGGAGTAGGTGCATCAGTATGAGCATCTGGCAGCCAAGTATGTATCGGAAATACAGGTAGTTTTACGGCAAATCCGATAAAAAATCCTAAAAACATTAAAAATTCCGCTATTATAGGATAAGGAAAAAATCTGGCTCGAGATAGTATTTCTATATCAAAAGAAAGTATTCCAGTTTGCAGTGCATTATAATATACCAAAGCTATCAGTGAAGCTAATATAAATAAACTTCCAAAAAAGGTATAGAGTAAAAATTTCATAGCACTGTATTCTTTTTTACCGCTGCCGAAAATATTTATTAAAAAGTACATCGGTATTAATTCTAATTCCCAAAATATGAAAAACAGAAGAATATCTTTAGAAAGAAATACTCCTAAAATTGCAAATTCCAGCAAAAAGCATAAAGAATAATAGAGTTTATGCCTCTTTGTAATATGGTTTTTACTTGCAATAAGAGCAAGTAAAATAATAAATGCTGCTAAAATTATCATTGTTATTGACAGACCGTCAATAGCTAAAGAAAAATTTGCTCCAAATTTTCGCAAAATCGGAAATTGTAATGTTTCTACAAACTGAAATCCGGAAATTTCAGGTCTAAATATATAAAGTAAAAACATTGAGTAGAAAAATATAATTGACGCAAATGTTTTTGATAATCTTCTTATAAAAACAGCACTGTTTTTTATTAAAGGTGATGCAATAATAACAGAAAAAATAAGAGGAAGTAATAAAAAGAATGTTAAAATATACGATTTCATTGTACTCCTCCCAATATATAAATACAGAACCCTAAAATAAAAATTAATAATGTAATGCTAAAAGTTAAAATACCTAAAGTTAAGTAGGTTGAAATATTGCCAGTTTGAAAAAATAGCAGGAATTTTGATAATAATTGTATTAAAAAAGAAGCTCCGTTTACTACCATATCTACAACATATTTGTCAAATAAAGCAACGATTTTTGAAATATAGTAATATGGTTTGCAAAATATAAAATCATATATTTTATCAAAATACAACTTGTTTTCTAAAAGTTTTTTTATACAGGAAATCATCACAAATTTATTTTTTCCGATATAAAGGATTAATGCAGCAATTACAGCAAAAGTAATAACAGAAACAGAACATATACTAATAATATAAGAAGGATGATTTTTTACAAAATAACCATTTGCCAAAAATCCTAAGCAAATTGATGGAACAACAAGTAATATTAAAGGAATCCAGCAAACTATTCCTTCCTTCGTATGGTCAATATCAGATTTATTTTCTCCTTCAAAAATCAAGAAATAAGATTTGAACATATAAATTATCGTAAAGAAAGAAGTCAATAAAACTATAATAAAGAAGAATTTGTTTGCTCCATAAAGTGAGGTTAATATTGCTTCCTTTGAGAAAAATCCGCTGAATATTATTCCTGATATAGCAAAAACTCCGATAAGATAGGTTATTGCAAGCATAGGTTTACTTTTTCTCAATCCGCCCATATTTTCCATATTTTGGTTATTAAAGAAGGAATGTATTATTACACCTGATAATAAGAATAACAGCGCCTTAAAATAAGAATGAGTAAGAAGATGAAAAATACCTGCACCGACTCCGCCAAAAGCAATTACCATAACCATTAAACCTAATTGAGCTGAAGTGGAGTGAGCAAGCATTTTCTTTATATCTTTTTGATAAATAGCAATCAAAGACATAAATACCGAAGTTAAACCTGCTAATACAGCAAGTACCAAAAGGGCAAGCTTTGAATAAACTAAAAGCGGATATATTCTGGCTAATAAATATACCCCAGCAGCAACCATTGTAGCCGCATGGATTAATGCGCTGACAGGAGTAGGTGCCTCCATTGCATCAGGTAACCATATATGAAGCGGAAATTGTGCACTTTTTGCACATATTGCCAAAACAAAACCAAAAGCTATAAAGAAATAAACTATCGGAGAAATCAATAAATTCAAACTCATCGCTGCATCGGCTAAAGAAGAGAAAGAGAGAAGATTAACTTCCTTAAATTTATAAAAATAAAAAGTATATCCGCATAGTGCAACTATTGATGCCAAAAATCCGAAATCACCGATTCTGTTTACTAAAAAAGCTTTAAGTGCAGCTTTTTTAGCTGAAGGCTTTTGAAACCAATAACCAATAAGTAAGAAACTTGCAACTCCTACCAATTCCCAAAATACATACATTTGAAAAAGATTTGTACTTATCACCAAACAAAGCATTGAAAACATGAAAAAATTAAGAAATATGAAAAATCGATTGTATCCTTTTTTTTCTTTCATATACCAGAATGAATATAATTGCACAACAAAACTTATTGATGTAACCACGAATAGCATCATTGCAGAGAGTTTGTCAGCCAAAATTCCAAAACAAAAATCATAATTTCCGGCTGATAAAAATGGTATATCTATTGAAATAATGCTTCCACCTTTAAGAAAATATAAAATTAAGCCCAAAGAAAGGATAATTCCCAAACCGCTTGATAAAAGAGTTATAAATGTAGTCATAAATTTTTTTGTATTGACAAACAAAATAACAAAAATCGCATATATCGGAAATAACGGAATTAAAAAAGAATTTTCTGCAAAAATATCAAACATTTCTGCCTCCTAATTCTTTATTATCATCAGTAATAACTTCTTTTCCTTGTTTTGAAATACAAATTAATATTGCTATTCCAATAGCAGCTTCAATTGCGGAAATAGAAATAACAAAAACCGCAAAACTTTCCCCTAAAAGACTTGCTAAATCAAGGTAATTTGCAAAAGCAATAAGATTTATATTGCAAGCACAAAACATTAATTCTATACTCATAAAAATTCTTATTAGATTTTTTGAACATAATACACCGAATAGGCCTATACAAAATATTATCAACCCCAAAACTAAATAATGATATAGAGAAACATTTAAAAATATCGGAATAATACTATTTATCATTATTTGTTTCTCCTTTATCAGTGCCGTTTAATACAACAATTCCTATTAAAGCTACTAAAATAACCACAGATATTAATTCAAAAGCAAAAATATATTTTGATAACAAATTTTCTGCAAGTTTTCCTAACGAGAAATTTTGCGGAAGCGTTAATCCTAAATTTGAAATATCAATTATCATTGAGAAAGGTTTTGAAAATCTGTCAAATAGCGAAAATCCGTTTGTTAATGAGAATAAAATTACAACGAAAAAAACAGAAATAGAAATAAATGTAACAAAAGTTTTAGGAATTACAGCTTTTACATCAAGCTTTTTAACCTTTTGACCATATAACATTATGACAATAGCAAACATTATACAAACAGCAATAGAATAAATACCTATTTGAATGATACCCAAAAAATCACTATTCAAAAGTATAAATAGCATGCCGATTGCAAAAAATGTACAAAACATTGATATACAGGCATGCAAAAGATTAGGAAAAAATACAAGTCCTAAACTTGAAATAATTATAATTATTGACAAAGCATAAAATAATACTATTTGAATTAAGTTTTCAAACATTGTATTTCCTCTTTAAAATTTTACTTCCCTCTTTTTGCGAAAGCAAAAGCTTGTTTATATTAAATTCTAACTCCTCTTTATCACAAGCGGCTATATCTATATCTTTTGTCAATAAAATAGCTTTTTGAGGACAAAAGTATTCGCAATTTCCGCAAAGTATACATTTTCCCATATTTACATTGAATTTTTTGAGAATAATTTTATTATTTTCATCCTTTTCGGTTTCTATATCAATAGCACCTGAAGGGCATACTCCCATACAAGTCTTACAGCCTATACAAGCCAATTTATTATTTTCATCTTTTCTGAGTGCTAATTTCCCTCTAAATCTGTTTGGTAAATTTGGTTTTTGCTCAGGAAAACACTCTGTTAAAGGCTTTCTAAAAAAATGATAGCCAACTGTTTTCATCCCTATTAATATATTTTTTGTCATTGAAAGTATTTTATGAAACATAATCTCCTCAAATAAAAAACTTAATTATAACTATAACAAACAAATTTATAAGAGCCAAAGGCAGTAAAAATTTGAAACAAAATTTAATAATACTGTCTGCTTTCATTCTAGGTAGTGTAGCTCTTATCCATATAGATAAAAATATTACAAAAAAAGTTTTAAAAAATAGCCAAAAGACTTCCTCTATTTGGATAATATAATTTAGAAAATAATTGTTTTTAAATATTACTTCTGATAAATAAAATCCGAACGGCGAACTAAAACCTCCAAAGAATACTACTACAAGCAGCATAGATGCTATAAAGAAATTCGCATATTCACCCAAAAAAAACATAGCAAACTTCATGCCTGAATATTCTGTATTATATCCTCCGACAAGTTCGTTTTCAGCTTCCGGCAAATCATAAGGATGCCTGTTTAATTTGATGAGTATACAATTATAAAAAATGAACAGACCTAATATATTAGGTATAAAATACCAACTCAGCAGACCGTATTTTGTTGTTTGCAAAAGTGTTATATCTAATAAATTCATGCTCTCGGACAAAATAACAATTGAAATAACAACAAGCATCAGAGGCAATTCATAGCTAATGGCTTGAACAACCGCTCTAATTCCTCCTATCAATGTATATTTATTATTTGATGCAAAACCTGCCAGCATTAAGCCAATAGAACAAAAAGAACTAAAAATAAAAAAGACAAATAATCCGAGTGGAATATTTATTGCAACAAATTTTTCACAAAAAGGAATTAAACCGTAAAGGATGAGCGAAGGTACAAAAAATACTATAGGCGCAATAATAAATATTATTTTATCTGTTTTAGAAGGAATTATATCCTCTTTAAAAAGCAGTTTTATTGCATCTGCGCAAGTTTGCAATATTCCGAAAGGCCCTACCCTGTTAGGACCATATCTTAATGTAAATTTAGCAAGCAATTTCCTTTCAAAAAGTACAAGCATAAGAACTACTAATATTAATAAAGCTGTTAATAAAGCAAAGTAAATTATGCCTGAAACAATAAAATTATCAAGTATCGGAAATTTAAAAAATGTTGCTAAATATTTTACTAATTGTTCTATCATCGGTCAGCCTCCGGTAAAACAAAATCCAAACTCCCGATAATTGGAATGAGATTTGCAATGGTGTTATTCACCGCTAATTTTTCCAATAATTGAATTGAAGCAAATGAAGCAGTTCTGTGTTTTACCCTGTAAGGATTTTTTGTGCCGTCAGAGATTACATGACAGATATAAAGACCTCTGGGCGCTTCAGTATATGAGGATGCTTCACCTATAGGCGGTTTAAAATTGCCAGTTATCTTCTTTATAAAAATTTCCTGAGATTTATTATCTTCATATTTATCAATGGCTTGACTGATAATTTTTAAACTTTCTCTCATTTCTCCTATTCTGACACAATATCTTGAATAACAATCTCCATCAGTTCTTAACGGTACTGAAAAATCAAATTCAGAATAAAATGTTTTATCATTTCTTGTTCTGTAATCCAAATCAACACCGCTACCTCTCGCATTTGGCCCTGTTATGGCATAATCTTTTATATCTTCTTTAGTTATAAATCCAATTCCCTTTGTCCTGTCAAGAACTATTGGATTTTTGGTAATTATTGCCTCATATTCATCAAAATACTTCGGCATAATTTTTATTAGCTCACGTGCTTTTTCTATCCACCCTTCCGGCAAATCAAATTTAACTCCTCCAAAAATAAAAGCATTATACATCATTCTTTGTCCTGAATATTCTTCCAAAAGATTTAAAATACTCTCTCTTTCTCTGAATGCGTAAAATAATGGAGTTGTTGCTCCCATATCCAAAAGTAAAGAACCCAGCCACATTAAGTGTGAAGAAATCCTATTAAATTCAAGCATAATAATTCTTATTAATTTAGCTTTATAGGGTGGTTCAATCTGAGAAATTCTTTCTACTGCTTTGCAAAAACCGTAACTGCAAAAAAATCCTGACAGATAATCAACTCTGTCAACCATTGGTAAATATTGGACATAAGTTTTCTTTTCCGCAATTTTCTCTAAACCTCTGTGAAGATAACCGATAATAGGTTCGCAAGAAACTATCATTTCTCCGTCTAGTTCTACCTTCAATCTTAATACACCATGTGTAGACGGATGTTGAGGACCTATATTTAATATCATTGTTTTTTCATCAGTTTTCATTTATTCCACCTCAACCTTAAATCTTTTTGAACGTAGTCTTTTTTCAGAGGGAACCCTTCAAAACTTTCTGGTAGAAGTATTCTTCTTAAATCAGGATGATTTTCAAATACTAAACCTAATAAATCAAATATTTCTCTTTCAAGCCAAATAGCACTTTTATAGAGATTTGATAATGTTTGAACTTTATTAATACTATCATATACCTTTGTTTTTAATATTAATTTTTTGCTGAATTCAGTAGAATAGAAATGATATGTTAAATCAATATATGAAACATAATCGCAACCGGTAATTGATTGGAGCATATCAAACCCCATTTTTTTTAAATCTTCCGAAGTTTTTTCAAGTTTTGAAGAATCCGAAAGGTTAATTACACAAGTCGAAGAAGAATTTTTTGAAATATCTATATGGGATATATTTCCGAGCTTTTCTATATCAAACTTCATTTTTTAGCCCCCATTCGTATACTTCAAATTCATCGGGGCAAAGCGCTATATCAATATCATCAAGAATTTTTACTTTAGGTTTATGCGCCTCCAGATATTTTTTTCTGTCCACAATAGTTTCCGTTTTAATTTTCTTTTGCAATTTCATTATTGCATCTAATAATGCTTCCGGTCTTGGCGGACAACCTCCCAAATAAATATCTACCGGTATGAGTTTATCAACTCCCTTTACAACATTGTATGAATCGTCGGCAAACATTCCTCCGGTAACTGAACATGCTCCCATTGCAATAACATATTTTGGTTCCGGCATCTGTTCATATAATCTTACAAGTAAAGGTGCCATTTTATGTGTTATTGTACCTGCGGTAATCAATAAATCCGCTTGTCTTGGAGAAGCTCTAAATACTTCTGAACCAAATCTTGCTATATCAAAAGTTGCCGCACTTGTTGCTATCATTTCTATACCACAGCAAGAAGTCGCAAAAGTAAACGGCCAAAGTGAATTTGCCCTGCCCCAATTATATATAAAATCTATTGCACTAATTATTACTTTCATAAGACCAGGCAAATGCTCCTTTTTTCAGCAAATATATATAACCCAAGACAATAATTAATAAAAATATTATTCCCTCAAATACAGCTAATGCTCCTACACGTTTTAAAATAATAGCCCACGGCAGTAAAAAGATTGTTTCTATATCAAAAAGCAAAAATATTATTGCAAACATATAATATTTGCTTGAAAATTTTATTTTTGCATCATTTTTAGGTTTAATACCGCATTCATAAGTTTCAACTTTAAGTTTTGTTTTTTTCTTCGGCTGAACAATAAGAGAAGTGACAAGCATAGCAACAGCAAGAGCTATAGAACAAATCAAAAAAACTAAAAGCGAACCGTAACCCGATAAATTCATCTTTCCTCCCTAAAGAAGGATACCATATATTTTAAAGAATGACATTAGTCTTAATAAAAGTTAATTTTATAATTTTTTACGGAACAGTTTTACTAATTTAACGAATTTTAGGATAGGCAAAATAATTCATTCAGCTTCAAATAAATCTTCTATTTTGCATTCCAAAATCTTGCATAGTTTATCCATGTTTTTAAATGATGGTTGAGTTCTCCCATTTGCCCAGCCATATATGGTTTGATGAGGCAATTGTAATTCTTTAGCCAGTTTAAATAAACTCCAATTTTTAGATTCCTTGGCAGTTTCTTTTATCTTTATTTTCATAAATCAATCTCAATTAATCAAACTATGCTTATTGTAACATAAATTTTGATTAAGCGAGTTTTAAGTTGTCTTCAAATGTAACTGTAACATTACCTGCTTCAGGATTAGAAAGACTAATAATAATTTTATTTAAACCGTCTTTCAGGCAGTTTATTTTTTCAGAAAGCTTAATTGTTCCTTCTTGTCCCAGTCTGAAATAAACCGGATTAATTTCTGTTATACAATCTGCCAGAAAATCTTTGCCCTGAGTAAAAAAGGATATAACCTCTTTTGAAAATTTGTGTTCATTAATTTGAATAAATTCAAGTCCTGAAATTGTTCCCGGTCCCAAAACATTTTTCAGCTGAAATTCAACACCGGTTTCAGTTTGTTTGAGAGAACCTTTCTTGTAAATCCTTTTCAATAAAAAATCGGGTACTACTGCCATATTTTCTCCAAAATGCTATAAAAAAAGTTTGTAAGTTTTATAAGTTTCTATATTTATTATAACATTTTGTAAATACTTTTTAAAGTCCCATGTATTTTGAATACGATGTTCTTTTTCCCAAACTACAATCTTTATGTTGTTTTCTTCTCTTAAAAATTGTGGAGGAAGATAAAATTTTGTTTGATGAGAGTTACTTCTTATAAATCTCCCGATTTTTACACCGTTCAAGTACACAGTTGCTCGTCTGAACGGAGTTTTGCCCATATCAAGCATAAATGGACAAAATACATCACTTTGCAAATATGATTTATCTATTTCAAAATTTTTATCAAGAAGAGTTAAATATGGTGCTTGTTTTTCATTCTCTTCTCTTTTCTCCATAGTTATATTATTTCTTATATACCACTGTATATTTTCATTTGTATCAGTAGAAAAATAAATTAATCCTCTCGGAGCATTTATGTTATTTGAAAAACCTCTGTCAAAACCGAGGTTTTGTACAAGAATAGTTATTTCATTATCATTTTCGCTATTAAAGAATTTTTTATCGACCGCAACCGTAATATGCTCATCAATTTGAGTCATATTGTCGTATTTATAGCTGTTACGATTTAAAACTTCCCGTCCGTTAATATATATTGCAAAAATATGTCTTGCTGTTATTGAAATTTCTTTTACTTTATTCGATATTTTTGATTTGTACCAAATAAATTCACTGTATACATCAAGCGCAAAGGCATCTTCCAATGTACCGTCATCATTCTGCTTAACCTTTTTCCATAATGAATAATCGTAGCCTTCTTCAATTTCGGGAGCACAAAATGATACATTAAAGTCAGTAAGCTTAATTTTTGCCTGTTCTATGTCACTACAAAGAGTTCTTTTAGAAAAACCTTCTTCCGGGTTAAACATCATAATACATCTGTTTGTATCAACTGCAATTTTTCCATCTGGATATACAAAATCAACGTTAAATACTAATTTATTATCAATTTTCCATGTTTTGTTTGTTATTTCATAACTTAAGAAAATAAATGTAGTATTTTTTGTTTCCAATGCCTCAAAATCTTTTTTATCACCGCTGATTTTTTGTATATTACCGTTTTCATCTTCAATTTCAATATAATTTTTTTCATCAATAATTAAAAATACAAAATCTTTACCTGAGGAGTTTTTCAACCTGGCAAAAATTTCAAGTCCTGATTTTAAAATTTTGCATCCGTTTAGCTGCAAATTTATCGGTAAAATTTTCATATCAAATGAATTTATATTTATCTCATTTATTTGTGTCTCAGCAAAGTTTAAATTTCTTAAAAATAGCCATTCACAGTCATTAATAAAATCATATCTTTTCTTTGCAAAACAATTTTCCGGAACAAGAAAGTCCGTCTCCCTGTTTTCTGTTTGAGTAAAGTCGAAACTATCTAAGAAATAATTTATTTCTTTCGCTTTTTCAAAATTTTCTCTGATTTCACCAAACTCACTTATGGGGGCAGCAAAATCATAACTTGTATAAACTTCATCGGATGCCATATTTGAGATATTTGTTCCGCCCGCACACATATAATGATTGAACATGGTTACACCTTGAGCTAAAGCTGTTTTTGTCATGATATTTATATGTTCATATCCCATATCTTTTCTTATATAATCATAACCATGTCCGAGCCATTTATCATACCAGCCGGCTTGAAGCTCCGCTATAAAAATCGGGGCAGTTTCTTTAAAACAGCGAACGGTTTCTTCAATATTATCCAATGTATCGAATGAAAAAGGTTCATTTTTCCAGCTGTTTTTAGGATTTATATAAGGATATAAGTCACAAGCATAAATATCAACACAATCAGCATATAAACCGGCACAATAAGCATCATTATGAAAAATAGGAACTTTTACTCCGTTTTCTCTTGCCAGTTCATAAAGCTCTTTAATATAATCTTCTTCTCCGCCGTTTGTAGAATATTCATTTTCAACCTGAAAAGCTATTACGTGATCGAATTTATTTATAATAGGAATGATTGTGGAATACCATTTCTTCAACCCTTCCATATATTCAGCGGAATATACATAATCTCCATTTATTCTGTTTCGGTGAATAACATTTTTATCCTTTAAAAACCAATAAGGAATACCTCCTGCTGAAACTTCCGCATTTATAAAAGGCCCAGGTCTGGCTATAACAAAGAGACCTAAATCCCTTGCTATTTCCAACAACCGATATATATTTTTATAAGAAGTAAAGTCGAAATTATCTTTTTGGGCTTCATGAAATCCCCAATAAAAATACAAATCAACAGTATTATAACCGCCGGATTTCATTTTTGATAAACGATCAAACCATTCTTTTTCACCAAAAACTCTAAAGTAGTGAATAGTACCACTTTTTATAAAAGTTCGTTTTCCGTCGACTATTAGAGAATACTTATCAAATGTTACTTCCATAAAGTCATTTTAAACTATGAGGAAATATTTCGTCAATAATTTTACATAATTTTTGTCGTGTTTAATAAAAGAATTCCTCTTTAAAATACGGTTTTCCGATTTTATCCAAAAGTTTTCTTACGGTATTTTTCATTGGCGGTTCTATATTCTTATTAATAAAATTTTGACAAAAATTCTTATTAAAACATTTCTTACATTCACAATTTGCTATATAACATTCAAAAGAAGACCTTGTCCAATTTAATGAACGATATAGTTTGCTCTTTCTTTTAGCCTCTTTTACATATTTTATATAATTATCAAATTCTTGTATAAAACGAGCTTTATCATTTATAACATATTTGTAATAAATTTTTCTGTTGGTAGTTTTTTTATTAGGAGTAAAGCCTGTCTTTTTGCTAAGACTCATTAACTTAAAATTGTATATTCCGCTGTTAAAATCATCTTCATTGCGTTTTAACCAATACCTGAAAGTATTGATTTTTAATCCCAATTCTTTTGCCAAATCTTCTATGCCGACCATAAACTTCCTATAGCGTTACCATGAAAATGCTGTAAACCCAAACTATAAACATTAAAAAAAATACAATAGAAAAGCTTATTAATTTTTCTTTCATTACAAAATCTCCTATACTCCAAAAAATCCAAGCAAAGTTGCAATATAAAGTATTTGTTCTTTTTTCCAAGATGGATGCATCTCTGGACGAGTATCAATAAATCGGACACACTCTTTAAAGGAAAGTTCTGTTTCACCACCTCCCTTATATCTAAGAAAAATTTTTAGCAATTTAATGTTCATATACAAAAGCAATTTTTGTGTTTTGTATATTGTAACTTTATAGGATTGTCTTTTCTTTAAAGACGTAAATCCGGCAGTTTTTCTTGCTGCATCCATGCCCGCTCCCTATACTCCTTGCAAAATTTAAAAAAATTTGTTATCATTATCTCATTGATATAATTCCTTATTTAATTTTATTTTAGGATATTTTGTAATATTTGTCAATAGTAAAAGGAAAAGAATGTGGTAAAAGCTTCAGAAGATTTAAAAATATCAAAAAAATTTAAAGAAAAGAGAAAAGAATTAAAGCTCTCACAAGAAGAAGTTGCAAAGAGTATCGGGGTTGACCAAAAAACGATTTCTCATTGGGAAAACGGAATAAATGAACCTCAATTAAAAAAATTGAGGATATTTTGTAATAATTATAATATCCCCTTATCTTTTTTTATTGATAAAGGTTTTATAAGAGAGGATGCTGACAGTTACAATTTGAATTATTATGATTCGTTTGAAAGTTTAGAAAAATCAGAATTTAAAATAGTTAATATATCAAAATTATTTTTTAATAAAGATATCAATGAAAACTCTTTTATAGTAAAAACGCAAGAGGGAGTTTTCGATGACAAACCTAATGAAGATATTTTCTTACTTATTGAACCTTGTAAATCTGTAATATTTTCTAAGAATATTTCATATTTATTTAAATATCAAAATGACTTTTACATCCGATATATCTTAAAAAACATTAATTCTGTTATAATCAGTACTGAAAATAAAAATTTCCCTCCTGTTGTTCTTAATGAAGATGAATTGCAAAATATAAAAATTTTTGGTTATGTTTTAGGAAAAATCCAAATTAAAATTGATTAATGGGTATCATTTATTTTTTCTATCCATACATAAGTATTCCTTGATATTTTCTTTTCCAGTTTTGACGCATCTTTTTGTATTTTTGCAAGCATTCCAAATAAGCCCAGTGCATGCTCTGTGCAAAAAGGATTATTATGTGTATTATTAAAAATTTCATTATTTTCATATTGTTTAACCATAGCAATTTCCTTTAAAAATCACTTATGTTATTATTACAACTTTTGTTCAAAATTTAATCAGCATTTATTCTGATATTTTCAATTAATAGTTCTGCTGATGACAATAATGAAGAAGGCTTAGGTGAAACTGTTGAAAATATAATATCCTTTTTATCAAAACAATTCAGTTCATATTCGTTACCTGCGGATATTATTATTTTTTTATTTAGGATTTTGTTCAAAAGAATTTGTTGATTTTTATTTTGGTGAATATTATAACTGACAAATATTAGAGGAATAGTTGGGTCTAACTGTTTAATAATATTTTCGGTTTCAGTAGTTGTCGGATTTAGGGAATAAAAGATTTCTTCTTCAAGAAATTCATTTAAAACATTTTTAAACGAGAATTTATCGAAGCTTAAATTATAAATTTCTTTAGGATTAAATCTCAGAATGTAGTATTTTTTATTGGTTTTAAATTGGCTTAATTTATCTTTGTTTTGTAGAAGTATAGTTTTTTTAGCTAATTTATTTACTTCATTTTGTGCACTATTATAATCAAAATCAGAATATTCATTATCTTTTAATTTTTTCCCTTTGAATTCAATAATTTTATTATAATTTTTCTCTATAATATTTTTTAGCTCAGTATCAGAAGAAGCCATTTCAGTGATATCATCTATTATATTTAACAACTCCGAAGTTGTATTTTTAAATATAAATATTTCTATACCTGCCTGTATTCCATTTAATATACTTTGTTTCAGTGAAAAATATTTACTTACACCACCCATAACCATATCATCCGAGATAATTAGACCCTTAAAATTTAATTCTTTTTTTAAGTAATCAATAATTTCTTTTGATAAACTTGCCGGAACGTTGCTATTTGAAAATTTATTATTGAATTTACAATTAATATGTCCAATCATAACGCAGTCAACATTATTATCAACACAAGTTTTAAAAGGTTTTATATGAATATCATAAAATTTATTGAAATCACCGGAAACAGTCGGCATTGTTTGATGAGAATCAACATTGCAATCACCATGTCCAGGAAAGTGTTTTGCAACAGAAATTATATTATTCTTCTTCATTACATCAATAACAATTTTTGAATTTTTACAAACATCATTGGTATTTTTAGAAAAAGCTCTTATGCTTATAATAGGGTTTTGAGGATTTGTATCAACATCAACACAAGGCGCAAAATTCATATTAAAGCCGAGATAATTTAACTCTTTACAAAGAATATCATAATGGACTTTTATATCAGCATTTGACAATCTGGAGATTGCTTTTTGTGTCAAATAGTTAACTTTTTTATCAAGTGAAATTGTTCTTTCAACAAGTCCTCCTTCTTGATCTATGGAGATAAAAAGAGAGTCAGCAGCTTTATTTTTTAAACGTTTTATATCACTTTTTAATTTTTTTACGGAAGTAAAATTTTTGCTAAAAAAAATAATTCCGCCCAAGTTATTTTCAAATGCATTGCAAAAATTCTTATCCTGCCTATAATCAGGAGTTTCAAACCCCAGTATGAACATTTGCATAAGTTTATTTTTTAAAATATTTTTCATAGATAAATAAATCTTTCGATTGACGAAATTAAAATTAAAATAATGTAGTATAATTATATAATAGACATGCAGTTTGGGAGTTATTATGTCAAATTTTAAGAAGAAGTTGTTAATCGCAGTAATTATAATCGGTATATTTGCTTTTTTTACCGGTATTTGTAATCAAGACGTAAATGCCGCAGCTAAAAAGAAGAAGGGTGGACTTTCGCAAGAACAAATTACAACAATTAATACAAATCTGAACATGCTTACTAAAAAGATATATTCAAATTCATTATTTTCACCTCAAGATAATGAAACAATGATTACTATAAAATTAGATTTAGATGATGCAATGATAAAAGGGGCTTCTACTGAATATGCACCTTTATACTTCTTGGAAGCAAATCTTTTAAAGAAAAGAAATTATAAAACTGAAGCAATTGAATGTTACCAAACTATAATGGAAAACTTTGCAGATACTGCTTTTGCACCAAAGGCACGTCAAGAGCTTATTAAAATGGGTGTAAAAATTGAAGATACAATGCTTAACAAAGATGAAGAAGAAGCTGAAGAAGAATAATATATATTATATAATGTTGTTGTTAATAAGATAAGCAGGGATGAAATTGAAAAAATATATATTTACTTTAATATTACTAACTTTACTTATATTTAGCGGAGAATGTTACGCCGAACAAACAGGCGGATACGTTTTTCACGGTTATGCACAAATAAATGACGAATTAAAAGAAGAAAACTCAATATTAAAGGAAGAAATCGGAACCGTCAAAAAAGGACACCAAGTAAAAATGGTTGTTTCAAACATTATTAATACAGAAAAGAGTGACGAAGGTGATGAATTCTTTGCTGAAATATCAGAAGATGTTACTACACCAAATGGAGTGGTTTTTCCGGCAGGAAGTGTTGCTCATGGAACAATTACTGAAATTGTTGAAGCTAAGCATTTTAGCAGAGATGCAAATGTTACATTGAATTTTGATTATATTGCTACACCCGATGGCAGAGAAATTCCCATAAAAGCCAAAATGACAACAAAACGTAATCCGGCTGCAAATGCGCTTGTTTTAACAGGAAAACATGTCGGATATACTGCGGCAGGAGGTGCTGTAGGCGGAATAATAGCACTTAATGCTTTTGGATTGACAGGTGCAATAGCGAGTCATGGATATACAGTAGCCGGTGGAGCTGCAATAGGAGGAACAGTCGGACTTATTGCCGCTATGTCAAGAAAAGGCGATGAAGTATTATTGGCTCAAGGTGATGAAATAACCGTAAGAATAACAGACAGTATAGAGCTTCCCGTTTTTAATGAAAGAGCCTTAATAGAAGAAGAGATTAGAAATGATGATTTGTTGGTGAAAATTACCAGTGTCAGACTTGAAAAAGATCCGTTTGGCGAACCTAATACTATTACTGTCGGTGTTACCATAGTTAATAAAACAAATAAAACTTATTCAACTTTTGATATGGCACTTATGAATGAAAATAAAGCTGTTTATCATGCCTCCCCCTTTGGAGATACTGATTTATGGTTTAAGAGAATACTTCCCCAAACAAGAGTAGCCAGCAAGGTTTCTTTTTGCGTAGATAATCCTAAACAAAAATTGTGGCTTGTATTTTTTGATTCCAGATCAAGAAAACCGGTTGTTAAACTTTCATTAAATAATACTATGAGAGAATTAGAACAGCAAAAAAAGAAGAAGCATTAAGTATTTTTATGCTATTATAAATTATGTGTTAAAAATATTTGTAATAGTTTAAAATAGTATGAGTT
>JAEEGL016299358.1_pt1 | contig 29601 bp, 19 predicted proteins | sample 9134231 | NCBI WGS metagenome assembly JAEEGL01 (sample SAMN16246548, study PRJNA631951) | gut metagenome | biome: gut microbiome; feature: rumen; material: fiber-attached | host: Bos | place: Iran: Karaj | collected 2018-10
CTTGCTCTTAGGCACCTCCTCCCACGCTATGATCTCGCCCACGACGAACTGGCATTTTGCGAAATCATCGTACTCTATCTCATCAGCCTTCTCAACATGGATATCGGCTCCGGAAGCCTCGGCAGCTGCACCTATGCCTGCTCTGGCAAGTCTTGCATCTGCATCGGCCTGCGATATACGTCCTGCCTTTAACAGATTCTCCACAGCCTTCTTCTCGTGTGCGCGGAAATCCTCACGCTGCTTTGCTTCAACATCAGCAGCCTTCTTTAAGATCTCTTCCTTGTCAAGGCGTGCAAAGAGTATCTCGGGCTTGTCGGTAACCTTTGTTTCGCTTATCAGGCCGAACTTATCAAGCGTATCAAAGTCTCTTAAGTCTGCTCCCAGCTGGGCGCTTATCTTCTGCGCGGTATCGGGCAGGAAAGGCTTGAGCAGGGAAGTGGCGATGATCAGGCCTTCGGTCAGGTTGTAGAGTACGGTGCGCAGTCTGTCTGACTTTGTCTCATCCTTGGCCAGAACCCAGGGCTCGGTCTCGTCGATATATTTATTCAGTCTCTTGTATACGTTGAATATCTCGGTGAGCGAATCAGCCACATGCAGGGTATCCATGCAATCGGAAACCTTCTTTGCGGCTCCGGTCACAACTGCCTTCAGATCGTCATCCACAGCTTCCTTAGCGCCGGGATCCTTAACCTCTCCGCCGAAATATTTATTGCTCATCGCTACGGTACGGTTCACCAGATTGCCCAGGGTGTTAGCCAGGTCGCTGTTGGTGCGTTCTGTCATAAGCTCCCAGGTGATGGTGCCGTCGTTTTCATAAGGCATCTCGTGCAGTACGAAGTAACGCACCGCATCCAGGCCGAAGATATCGATCAGATCATCCACGTAGATCACATTTCCCTTGGATTTGCTCATCTTCTCGCCGCCCTGTAAGAGCCAGGGATGACCGAACACCTGCTTGGGCAGGGGCTCGCCCAGAGCCATAAGGAAGATGGGCCAGTAGATCGTATGGAAGCGGATTATGTCCTTACCGATAAGATGCAGATCTGCGGGCCAGTACTTTTTGTACATATCGGTGCTGTTACCGTCCGCATCATAGCCTATGCCGGTGATATAGTTTGAAAGGGCATCCAGCCACACATACACTACATGCTTATCATCAAAGTCTACGGGGATACCCCACTTGAACGATGTACGTGATACGCACAGATCCTGCAGTCCCGGCAGGAGGAAGTTGTTCATCATCTCGTTCTTCCTGGATACGGGCTGTATGAATTCGGGATGTGTGTTGATATGCTCGATCAGGCGGTCAGCATACTTGCTCATCTTAAAGAAGTACGCTTCCTCTTTTTCCTCATGAACATTTCCGCCGCACACGGGGCACTTGCCTTCCTTAAGCTGGCTCTCTGTGTAGAAAGCCTCACACTCCGTACAGTACTTGCCCTCGTATGCACCCTTGTAGATGTCGCCCTGATCATAGAATTTTTTGAACATCTTCTGTATCTGCTTTTCATGATCGGCATCCGTGGTACGGATGAAACGGTCATAATCGGTGCCCATGATATCCCACAGGCGCTTTATCTCTCCGGCCGTAGCATCTACGAATTCCTTGGGGCTTACGCCCTCTTCGATGGCGCGGGTCTCGATCTTCTGACCGTGCTCGTCACTTCCGGTCTGGAAACGCACATCGTAGCCCTCCGCCTTACGGTAACGGGCGATGGCGTCGCCTAAGATTATCTCGTAACAGTTGCCTATGTGGGGCTTGCCTGAGGTATAGGCAATGGCTGTTGTTATGTAGTATTTTCCTTTGTTCTCCATGTATTTACTCCTTTGAAATTATGTAATTCTATCAAGATCCTTCGGGCTGCGCCCTCAGGATGACATTACCTGAGGTTCGTCGCTATGCCCTCAGGATGACATATCTTTATCTAAATTCCAGTTCTACCGGGCAGTGGTCGGATCCCATTATATCCGTATGGATCTTTGCGTCCACCAGCCGCTCCTTAAAGCGCTCCGATACCACAAAGTAATCGATGCGCCAGCCTGCATTCCTTGTCCTGGCCTGCATTCGGTAGCTCCACCAGGAATATATGTCTGCCTGCTCGGGGTAGAAATAACGGAAGCTGTCGATGAATCCGGCATTCAATACCGCGCCGAACTTCGCCCTCTCTTCATCCGTAAACCCGGCATTTAAATGATTCGTCTTAGGATTCTTAAGGTCTATCTCTTCATGCGCCACATTAAGGTCGCCGCAGTAGATGACAGGCTTTTTACCGTCCAGCTTCTTTATGTAGGAAAGGAACGCATCCTCCCATTGCATACGGTAATCAAGCCTCTTTAAGCCGTCCTGGGAATTGGGCACATACACGGTGATCAGATAATGATCATCAAATTCCAGCGTGATCACACGGCCTTCATGGTCATGCTCCTCTACGCCTATCCCATAGGCTACGCTAAGCGGCTCCTTCTTTGTAAAAATGGCCGTGCCCGAATAACCCTTCTTTTCCGCATAGTTCCAATACTGCTTATATCCGGGCAGATCCATTTCTATCTGTCCCTCCTGCAGCTTGGTCTCCTGCAGACAGAAGGCATCCGCATCCAGGCGCTTAAAATCCTCTGTAAAATTTTTCCCCATGACGGCGCGCAGGCCGTTCACATTCCACGATACATATCTCATAGGCGGTATTATAACACTAATCTCTCTTTCCTGCTATATATTGTTCAAAACGCGGTAATTTAAACTTCAGATGCCCATACTGTGAACCATCAACTACTCCGCTGTCTATCAATCTGCTCCTGTATTTTGTAAAAACATCTGAACTCATTTTAAGAGTCTTCCTCACCTGCTCAACCTTGACCCACGTTTCATTCTCTTCCGACATACACGTTTTAATACCGATCATCACCTTACGGTCTGTTGCAGATAATTCATCCCATATTTTATCATATGCCAGTTCTGCAAGCGTTATATCCAGTTCATTATATATCGAATCTTTATCCGGCTGCTCCCCTGCTTTGCATCTGCAGAGTGCATTCCAATAATGATAGCCAAGCGCCTGAAATGCCAGTGAATATCCTCTGGTAACAAAAGCCAGTTCCTCCGCCTGCTCTGATGTAATATCAAGAGCAGATTGATAATCACTTCGTATGGAAGTAACATTCAAAGCATCCAGCTCTTTAACCTTTGCACGATACAGGAAAGTCAGAGATTTTTCATTCTTTATTGCCTTGATGTTTTCAATAAGTCCCGTCATCAGCACATATATATCGTATGCCGCATTGGAATAGGATGAGAGTGCATGTGAGAATTTGGCTACATCCTTGCTGTAAGTTACCTCATCGATGGTTACCAATATCTTCTTTTTTTCTTTCTTCAAAACCCGGAGCATCAGTTTCAATGCATCCTCTTCATTTGAAGCGATCAACTCTGCATTTTCCAGATGTGCTCCTATCCCCAGAACAGAAAGATCTATACGCGCCTTTGTGAATAGTCTTCTCAATTGCGGAATAAGATACAATTCTCTGGCCAGAGCATCCAGCAGATTGTTCTCAGGATTCAGATCAACGGTTATCCATTCTTTGGATCTGTCAAATTTATTCCGTATCTCTCCCAACATAACAGTCTTTCCGGAGCCTCTGATTCCGGTTATGAACATTCCGCGATATGTGGGAACATCCCTCATAAAATTACTTATGATCTCTGATGTTATCTGGCTTCGCTCTATCATCCGCGGTGGTACAAAACTGAATTGAAGCGTATACGGATTATTTATTTCTAGACGTTCTTTCATAATTCCTTCAGCTCCTTTCTGTTCTGTTATCATAACACCTTTCACAACTTTTCACAACTTTAATTTCTTTCACAACTCTTCACAACTTTAATTTCTTTCACAACTCTTCACAACTTTAATTTCTTTCACAACTCTTCACAACTTTCAAACAAAAAATCACCCCGCTTTCGCGGGGTGAAAGATCCTTCGCTTCGCTCTGGATAACGTGCCTATATCGGAAGATTTACATATTCTCTTTAATCTGCTCGTAGAGACCCTTGCCGTCAAGACGATACTTAACAAGAAGGGCGCCTGCGCTGCCGCTCTCGCCGAATACGTCGTATACGCCGATGCGCTTTATCTTAGTAGGGCACTCCTCAGAAAGCACTTCCGCAACGGCTGCACCCAGGCCGCCGATAACCGAATGCTCTTCAGCGGTGAATACCCTGCCGGTCTTCTGAGCTGTCTTAACCAGGATATCCTTATCGATAGGCTTGATGGTGTGAATGTTGATAACATCAGCCTTGATGCCGTCTGCCGCCAGCAGCTCAGCTGCTTCCAAAGCAGAGTTTACCATCAGACCGGTAGCAACGATACTTACATCGCCGCCTTCCTTAAGCTGTATGCCCTTGCCTATCTCAAACTTATAATCGGGATTGTCGTTGAAAACGGGTACGCCTGCACGGCCTGTTCTTAAATAAACCGGTCCGTCCAGCTCGCATGCTGCGCGTACTGCTGCCTTTGTCTCGATATCATCAGCGGGGCTGATCACTGTCATGCCGGGGATAACACGCATAAGTGCGATATCCTCAAGACACTGGTGGCTTGCACCGTCCTCACCTACGGTGATACCTGCATGGGTAGCGCCGATCTTTACATTCAGATGGGGATATGCGATAGAATTACGAACCTGCTCATAAGCCCTGCCGCTGGCGAACATTGCGAAGGTAGAAGCCCACACAAGCTTGCCGCAGGTAGCCATGCCGGCTGCGATAGCCATCATGTTGCCCTCTGCGATACCGCAGTCGATAAAGCGGTCGGGGAAAGCTTTCTTGAACACGCCTGTCTTGGTTGCTGCAGAAAGGTCAGCATCAAGCACTACCATATTGGGATACTCTGCGCCTATCTCAGCCAGAGCATTTCCGTAACTTTCTCTTGTTGCAATCTTCTTAACATCAGCCATTATTTCAAGCCCTCCTCTATCTTATCCAGGTCTGCCATAGCCTTGGCAAACTCATCATCATTGGGCGCCTTGCCGTGCCAGCCTACCTGACCCTCCATGAAGGAGATGCCCTTGCCCTTTAAGCTGTGGGCGATTATAGCTGTAGGCTGTCCCTTGGTCTCGCGTGCCTCTTTGAAAGCTGCGCGCAGAGCATCAAAGTCGTGAGCGTCCACATTTATTACATGGAACTTGAAAGCCTCAAACTTCTTGTCGATGGGGTTAGGGTCATTGACCTCTTCGATGGGTCCGTCGATCTGAAGACCGTTGTTATCAACGATGACCACCAGATTATCAAGCTTCTTTGCGCCTGCGAACATAGCAGCCTCCCAAACCTGGCCTTCCTCTATCTCGCCGTCACCAAGAAGTGTATATACACGGTAATCCGCATTATCAAGCTTGCCTGCCATAGCCATACCTGCTGCAGCGCTGATACCCTGGCCCAGTGAACCGGTACTCATATCAACACCGGGGGTGCACTTGAGTGAGGGATGTCCCTGAAGATGTGAACCCAGCTTACGAAGCGTAGTGAGCTCTTCCTTGGGGAAGAATCCTTTCTCTGCCAGTGCGGCATAAAGACCGGGAGCGGTGTGTCCCTTGCTCAGTACGAAACGGTCTCTCTTGGGATCCTTGGGGTTAGCGGGATCAACGTTCATTTCTTCGAAATAAAGATAAGTAAAGATGTCGGCTGCAGAGAGGGATCCGCCCGGATGTCCCGCGCCGGCTGCATGGGTGCCGATGACAACGCCCCTGCGGACTTCATTAGCATGACGCTTAAGTTCAAGATTATCCATAATTATCTCCTTTATGTACAGGATTTTTTCAGTAACTTTTACATTATAACATGAAAAAATACAGATTAAAACATGGCAGAATATATAAAAAAATGATAACGTTATTCCACTACCAGAAGAAATTCCGCTTTGTTGCTCTCGTTGCCTTCGCTGTCGGTGATGTACATCTGCAGGCGGTAGTGGCCTACACGGGTCAGATCATAGCTGCCCTTAACGACAAGATGGTTGTACAGATCCTCTTTGCTGTCCCTGTCATCGTAAACGGACTGGATAAAAGAGTGAGGATCAAAGATCTCGCCCTTGCTGATAGTGGTGCCGGATGATGTGAGCCTGATGACGGGTTCGCCGCCCAGACCCATACGCACTACGCTCTTCTTTCTTTCATATTTTACCATCAGATCGGCTGTAGCAACATTCTGGGAACTGTCGCTCACGGCATATACCACCTTGGCCATACCGGTAGCCTGGATGGGCACCAGTTCGTACACAAAAACATCCGCGCTTAAGTCGCCGTCCTTATTATCCCAGGCGCTGACACCGCTTAAAAGCTTTTCTACAGGATCACCTTCGTTATAACTGAGCGTACCGGCGGGAAGATTGATCCCGGGTGCCTCGGTGTCCTTCTGCTTTCTGATCACGATGGTAGCTGCCAGAAGCGCGATCGATAAGATTGATAAAATTATAAAATATAATGCTTTTTTCATTTAAGTCACTTCTTTTTTCCGGATTTACTGCTGTCCTGTTCGTCACCGTTATCGTAAGAGCCGTACTGGCCGTAGTAGCGGCCGTAATAACGTCCGTATTTACCGTAATATCTGCCGTATTTACTGCCACGGCGGTCTCTGGGTACTTTGTTGAGCACTACGCCCAGCACTCTGGAGCCCGATTTTTCCATCTGTTCCCTGGCATCACGCAGGAAACGGCTGCTGTCGTGGCCGGATGCCGTGACCAGTATGGCCCCGTCGCATGCCCTTGCCACCACGGCCGCATCGATGACCTCACCGATGGGCGGGCAGTCCACTATAACATAATCGTAATGCGCACGCAAGATGTTCATCATCTTTGCAAAACGCCTGGTACCTAAAAGCTCCGAAGGATTGGGAGGTATCTGGCCGGCCACGATCACATCCAGGTGGTTTAAGTTGGTGCTCACCAGCACTGATTCGATATTTACCCTGGCCGCAAGATAATTGGACAAACCCTCGCTCTGGCCCTTTATGTTATAACGGCCTATCGTAACGGATTTACGCAGATCGGCGTCGATAAACAGCACGTTCTTTCCGCTGTCTGCCAGGCTCATCGCCAGGTTCATGGATATAAAGCTCTTGCCCTCATCACGCACGCAGCTGGTGATAGCCAGGACCTTCTTATCCTCGCCTATAAACTCTATATTGGTACGAAGCGCCTTCATGGCCTCCCTTAACGCATAGTCGTCTTCATAACGCGGCAGGCGCATTACTATCCTCTTGCGCGTCGGCTTTGACGCCGCTTCACTCTGTACTTCAGTTCTCTTTTCTTCTTCCATCACCGATACCTATTTTTTGGATTTGGCTATATCGTTGCTCTTTGAATCGGGTATACTGCCCAAAAGCGGCAGTCCCAAAGCCTTTTCCACGTCTTCCGAAGTCTTAACCGTATCGTCCATGACACTGCGGATCACAAAGAATGCCGCTGCCAGTACCATTCCCGCGATAATGCCTATAAGGGTGTTTCTGAGCACCCTGGGGCTTGAAGGCTTTTTAGGCAGGCTGGCTTCCTCCACGGTATTTACCGCATCGATGTTCATGACCGATACGATCTGCTCGCCCACGGCCACACGCAGCCTGTCGGCAATAAGCCGCGCCTGCAGGGGATCCTCGTATGTCACCGATATCTTTATGATACGGGTGTTGCTCTTGTTTTCTACGCTTATGAGCTTTTCGAGCTGGTCCGGACTCATTGTAAGATCCAGATCCGTGATCACCTGGTCCAGCACGGGTCTTGACTTGACCAACACGGCATAATCGTTGGTCAGCTGGGTACCGACGCTCAGATCCGCCGTAGTCAGTGCCTCGTTATCCTGCTGTGCCAGCACATACAGGCTGGTCACCGAGGTATATTTGGGCGTCATCAGGCAGGAAGACACGAAGTACGCCAGTATCCCCGTAAAGATCATGGCCATCAGTATCTGCCACTTGTTGATCCACAGCTCAAATATCAGCTCTGCCAGATCTATTTCCGTAGTATCATCTTTTTCAAGTATCAGTTTATCATCCACTGCTCATACATCCCTTTTTATGATCCTGTCCGCGCAGCCGCCGAATACATAATCGGCATAATCCGCACCGGCACGTTTCTTTACTATCTCGTACGCCTTTGAAAGCTCCGGCCTTCTGAACTTCACATCATGGGCATCGCTTCCGGCCAGGTCTATCAGATGCCTGTCTATCATCTTTTTCATATACCCGCGCATCTTAAAGCTGCCCGGATGTACTATATCGTCCGCATTGACCTGTATCAGGGCTCCCAGGTCCGCGATACGCGACGCCAGGTCTATATCCGTAAGCATCACATCGTAGCGCTCGATATGGGCCAGCATCACATCATAGCCCGCCATCTGCACCTGCTGTATGCCCTCGCGTATGCGGTCGAACTTATCGTAGGGCTTAAACTCCACCAGTATCATGCCGCTGCCGCTTAAGTCATGCAGCTGGTGCGGTTCCTCATGAAGTATGGTCCCCGAATAATCAAACTCACTGCCCAGGTACAGTTCCAGCTGCGGGTGGGCAGAAGCAGCGTATTCCTTAACCTTTTCAAAAGCCTCCAGTACCTTCGACCAGGGCCTCTTAAGCCAGGGTCTGCGGATATGGGGTGTAAACATTATCCTCTGTATCCCGTCATCCGCGGCTATCTTTAACATAGCCTTTGTATCGTCCATATCCTTTGCGCCATCGTCCACTCCGGGGAGCAGATGGCAGTGTATATCAGTGATCTTCAAAACTCATTCCTCTACAGGCTCGTAAAAAAGCTCCACCACCAGATCCTTTACGGCCTCATCATCAGCATAGAATTCCTCAAAGTTAACGCCCTGCTCAAGCTTGCCGGGAACGGTCATGATACCCTTCTCGTTCATCGTATATCCCAGGAATTCCGTAGTCATATAGGTCACACGGCTTACATCGATATCGGTGACCATGTAGTCTGTTGCTATATTATACAGATCCACTCCCAGTCCGGGGTTAGATTTTAACAGTTCCCGCCCTTTTTGTACATAGGCTGCCAGATACTGCTTCTGTCTTGCAAACCGTGCATCGTTGGATGCATATACGTTCACATCGCGATACTGCACGTAATTACGGGCATCTTCGCCCATAAGGTGCACTTCCGTTCCGGCTTTTATATCCGTCTTTCCGTGCTTTATATCTTCCAGTGCCGTCACATCCACGCCGCCGATGGCGTCGTTCAGCGCCGGTATCGCAGCTATATTTATCGCTGCATAGGTATGGATGGGGATGTTATGCATGAAGCGCGATACCGTACGTATCTGGCGCTCACAGCTCACTTCCTTGCCGTCGCCGTAGCCGTGCTGCAGGGTTATCTGCGCCGGGCGTGTTCCCACGAAATTCCCGTCCCTGTCGAACACATCGATATCGGTCATCGTGTTACGGTTGATCGTCAGCACACTGTAGACCTTATTGTGCGGGTTCAATATCAGCAGAAAGAGGGCATCGGCCTGTCCGCCGTCTATACCGTCCTTTGCATCGCTCAGCTCACCCTTTTTATCTATACCCATGATCAGCATGCATATCACATCGCGGTTATAGGCGTATAGCTTGTCTTTATAGATGACTTCGCCTTCCTTAAGCTGTCTTGGTGCATCCTCAGTCTCGTCTGATACCTGCTGCACCACTACGCCGTCCGACGATACACTTAGGTCTATGGCGGGCAGGTCCCTGGTATTTTCCATCAGGGAGCGCTTTCCCTTATAGCGCAGTCCCAGCACCACAAGCACTATGATAAGCGCGATGGATGCCAGCACCAGCAGGATGTTCCGTATTACCCTGACCCACTTTTTCTTAAAAAAATCCTTCATAGCTTACAGATCGATATCGGGCAGGTCACTCTGCGGCATGGGCGGATTGAGCAGCACGCCCTGTACCAGCCAGCGTCTGTCCTTGCCTGCCCCGTTGGTGCAGGTAGAGAGCGTTATTATATAGTCATCCGTATCCAGCTGTATGTCATAACGGTAATGTGCTATCCTGCTGCCGGCGTAATAAAGATTCTGAAGGTACTGCTCGTATTGATAGACATTATGCATGTCCCCGTTTGCCAGCAGATGGATCGAATTCGTCTCGTAAGCTCCGAATATCTGATATGCCAGAGGTTCCTTATCTTCACGGTAGATGAAGATGTAGTGGTCCCCTTCAAAGAACTCCTCGTCCTCAAAATAATGCAGGGTGGAGAACATCTCGCCGCTCCTTAAGTTGTGGGAGTAAAGCACCGTATTGGGATCGTCAAAATCCTTTGTGTTCCACAGCTTCTCGGTATACACACAGCCGGGATAACCCGCGCTGCCGTCCACATTATGGTTTAAGTAGAAGGTATCGTCGGTCTCGTGCTGCAGGATGGGATAATCCACTCTGGTATCGGGCACGTAGATCCAGGCGTAGATGTCCTTATTCTTTTCATGAAGGGCATCCCAGTCTATCTCCTTCTCCGGTACCTCTACCATCGCACGCTTGGGCGTGGGTGTGGGGGTAGGGGTCGACTCGGTCTCTTCGGGCTCCGGAGCGGGAGTGGGCGTAGGTGCCTGTGTGGGCACGGGAGTTACTGCCGCAGCCAGCTGCTGCATGCGCTCGTACTCCTCCATGGCGCGCCTCTGGGTATCCATATCGATGATAAGATATACTATCGCGCCCACAGCCAGCAGCAGAAAGGCCACTACTCCTATCAGCCAGCCTTTCCTGCCTTTTTTATCAGGCTTCTTTTCCGGTTTTTTATCATTAATCTCCGTCATACTCAATACTCTTCTGGCGCAGCACCTGTGAAAGATACCAGGTACCGTCCCTCTTTAAAAATATCCAGGTGGCATCCGAGCCTTCGTTCTTGGTCTTGTATGCCGCCGAGTTGAACTTGACTATCAGGTCGAAATAAATATGGCAGGCTACGCAGTCGTGTGAATAGGTCACGAAATCGTCGCAGCTCTCGTTTCCGAATTCGTAGGTGGTGATGCGCTCGGTGGGATAGAAGTAGGTCACTACCGACTTCACATCCTCTTTATACTGCGAATCGGGCAGCAGGTACTTGTACACGCCGCCGGTATTCTTGCCAATGAAATGCAGGCCATAGGCTTCCATGATGGTAGGCACCAGTGCCTTTACCTCTTCCGCCGCATCCGCATAATAAGGCAGATCTGCGCTGAACTTGTTCCCGTCCTGCGTAAGAGGCATGTCCTCGCCGTCCACGCTCTTTACCGAGAACACGGGATCGACGATAAAGCCCTTTACCGCATAGGTGATGTAGCTGGGCACGTGATCCAAGTACTGTTCTATCACCTTAAGATCCTTTACTTCGGCGATCTTTTTGTTGCCGTCCGCATCCAGCTCGATATCGCTTTCCCCGAGCGTATGTCCGTTAACCGTGACCACGCTGCCGTCGGGAACAGTTATCTCGTATACGGTGTCGCTTATGCTGTATTCGTCCGCATAGAACTTATCATAGCCCCACAGATCCAGGTCGTGGTCGTTCTTGCCGGTCACCTTAAGACTTACGTCCATGACGGGCGCACCGCCTGCAAATACCGTATACCTGGGCACTTCCTTGGTGGCATCCTTTGATTCCTGCATCGTCACCTCTCCGGAAGAGAGCTTCTGTTTCAGCAGGCTTCTGTACTCGTTCAGGCCTTCGTACTTTGCTACCGTGACCAGCGTATCCTGGCGGATGATATCATCCACGCGGTTCTCGCTGATGGCGGCCATTACCTCATCCATGCCGTACTTGGGCAGCGATGCTTCAAGGTCTATCAGATATTTTTCCAGCTTATTCCACAGATGGAAGCTTACTATAACACCCACTACTATGTATATCAGCATGAATATGCCGAATACCGGCAGGCGCTTTTTTGAACGTCTCCTGTTAGCAGCCATATCAGTTCCCTCCTCCTACAAGCCATGCTGTGGGGCAGCGTCTGGGCCCCGTGGGAGAATAGGGATTATTGACTATCTCACCGTTATAATACATCTGGGTGGAGGTACCGCCATCAAGACATGCGGCGTTAACTGCACCGTATTCTTTCATGATATCGATCATATCCTTAAAGGTAGCACCAAGGCTTGACGCCTGACGTCCGTCGACCACGCACAAAAGCATAACGCCGTCCGCACGCTGGCCTATAGCTGTACGGGGGTTCTTTCCGCCGCCGTACACCTCTGTATCGGGCACCTCTAACGATTCGCCGTCGATGATAAGGAAAGGTCCGGTCTCGTGACGCACATGACAGGCGTCGCGCACGCCCATATCAAGGGCAGCCTTTACGGAATAACCCTTAAGCAGCAGCAGCTTGTTCTCATTGGTCATACATACCAGGTTCCAGCCGCCGCCCGCATTGTTTTCGAACAGGCCCTGTCCCTGTGAGATAACGCCGCCAACAGGCCATGCCGTGTAGGAATAGCTGCCGGCATCAAAGAACTCTCCGCCGTTGACACCGCCTATAGCGCCGTATTTCTCGGCAAACTGCGGCACGATCCAGCCCGTACTCTGGGCGAACTGATCCAGCACTCCAAGATAGACCGTTGAAGGGTCCTGTACTATCATCATATAACCGTGGTAGGTAGCACCAAAGATCTCTTCCACCACGATAGGCTCCACATCTTCCTTGGGAGTCTCGTCTATCACTATCAGATCCTTATCGGAAACCGTACCCTCCTCAACCTCGGGCATCATGTTCTTTGCCAGGATGGCCTCGACTTCCTCATCGCTCATGAACAGACCCGGCAGCCACTTAAGGGCGCTGGTCTCGTGGAAAGTAGATACATACTGTGTGGACATGGCGCTGGAGGGCCCTAAGAGTATCAGCTTGACAGCTCCGTATAAGAATACCGCCAGCATGACTATCGTTACCAGTAAAAATACCAGTACACGCCATACCACGCCCCATATCTTTGCACCTGCGCCGCGCTTTTTGCCGGATCCGGCTGCGTAGCCGCTCTCTGCCTGCCTGCTGCGGGAATAACCCGTGGCAGTCTGCCTGCGGGATGAAGATGAAGCGCTGCCGGATTTATGGCTGCCTGCTGCACTGCTGCGGGATGCTGAGTTGCTGCTGCGCGACGTACGGCTGCTGCCGGCCGAACTGCTTCGCGTCGAAGTGCGGCTGCTACCTCCTATCGAGGTCCTGTCGCTGCGGCGGGGCATGGGGATCTCCTCATAATAAGGCATATCTCCCTCATCATCCGTCTCTGCCGGCTCACTTAAAGACCTGCCGTCCTCATCATAGAACTCTTCTTCGTCCAGATACTCCAGGTCGCCTTCATCGTCATAAGCTTCGTCTTCGTATGCTTCATCGGCGTAGTAAGCGTCGTCTTCCGATGATCCTTCATAATAGCCGTCAGCGGCATCCTCTTCGTAATACTCATCCGCAGAACCTTCATAGCTTCCGTCGTCTTCGTAGTATTCTCCGTCGTCGTAAGCCCCATCATCATAGGCTTCGCCGTCTTCGTAGTACTCGCCGGCTTCCTCATCCGGATAGTATCCGCCGTTTTCGTCGTAATAGCCGCCGTCTTCATAATAGCCGTCGCTATCGGGATCCTCAAGGTACTCGTCGCCTTCGTTTAAGTAAAGGTCCTGTTCACGAAGACGCTCCTCATATTCTTTTTTTGTAAGTTTCTTTATTGATGCCATGTTATTGATATTGATTAATTTAGTTTATTGTATTACACCTCATCCGTCAGCCTTCGGCTGACACCTGTCTCCACTCCGTTCCGGTCGGCGCAGAACCGGCGTCCACCGGACGCCGTGCGCCCTCAAGGGGAAGGCATTAGCGGTATTCCATATTCTTGAACTGGGTGAATTCGGGTATCCATACCAGCTTGACGGTTCCGATGGGGCCGCTTCGGTGCTTGGCTATGATTATCTCTGCGATGCCCTTATCTTCGCTGTCGCTGTTGTATACCTCATCCCTGTATATGAACATTACTATATCCGCATCCTGCTCTATGGCGCCGGATTCACGCAAGTCGGACAATACCGGCCTGTGATCGGTACGGCTCTCCACACCACGGCTAAGCTGCGAAAGGGCGATGATGGGGATGCCCAGCTCCTTCGCTAAAAGCTTAAGACCTCGGGATATCTCGGATATCTCCTGTTGGCGGCCGTCGTTACGCTTACTGGTCGAATTCATCAGCTGCAGGTAGTCGATAACGATCAGCTCCAGATTATTCTCCGCCTTTATCTTTCTGGAGATGGAGCTTATCTCGCTTAAGGTGGTGGCGGAATCGTTCAAAAACAGCCTTGAATTGGCAAGGTTGCCGCCGCTCTCGGTAAGCAGCTCCCAGTCCGCATCGGAAAGCTGTCCTGTCTTGAACTTCTGCGAATCCACACCGGAATCCATGGAAAGCAGACGGTTCATAAGTTCGTTCTCGCTCATTTCCAGAGAGAACATAAGAGCCGCCTTCTGCTGCTTTACCACTATGTTCTGCAGGATGCTCAGCACCAGGGATGTTTTTCCCATAGCCGGGCGGGCAGCCACCAGTACCAGGTTACCTGCCTGCAGTCCCGCTGTCTTATGATCCAGATCCGTAAAGCCGGTGGGCAGGCCCGTTATACTGCCTGTGGCCCTGGCCGCCTTGTCGATGGATTCAAGGGACTTCATAACTATATCCGCCGTAGGCGTGATACGTCCCACGCTGCGGCGCTGAACTACCTTAAAGACGCTCTTTTCCGTCTTTTCCAGCAGATCGTTCACATCATCGCTGTCTTTGTAGCAGTCCTCGCTTATCTCTTCGGTAACCTTAAGCAGGTCACGCATCAGCGCCTTGTCGGAAACTATCTTGGCGTAATGCTTCACATTCGCAGATGTGGGCACGCTGTCGATGATATCCATTATGAACTGCTCGCTCACTACTTCCTCGGGTATGCCTTTTTCGTTAAGCATCTCCCTTAAGGTGAGCACGTCTATCGCGGAGCCTTTCTTGCCCAGCTCCAGTATGGCGTCATAAATATGGCCATACAGCTCGTTATAAAAATAACTCCCGTCCGGGAGCAGGTCCCTTACGGCACCTATCTCCTTGTTATCGATATAAAGGCCGCCGATAACGGCTTCTTCGGCCTTTTTGTTATTGGGTTTGACACGGCGGGCAGGAGCAGCAGCACCTTCCGCCATCTTATTTCTCCTCCTCTACTATCACCTTGAGCTCGCCTGTGACCTGGGGATGGAGCTTTATCTGCACCGTCTGAACCCCTGCGGTCTTAATGGGATCCTTAAGCACTATCTTCTTCTTGTCGATGGTAAGTCCCAGCTGCTCATCGGCTGCAGCAGCTATTTCCTTTGAGGTGATGGAGCCGAAAGTCTTTCCGCCCTCACCCAGACGGATGGAGAGCTTCACCTGCTTTGTTGCCAGATCGGCTGCAAATGCCTTTGCCTCATCCAGCTGCTCCTTCGCGATACGCTCGTCATTCGCCTTCTTAAGCTTTAAGTTGTTAAGGTTTGCGGCAGTTGCCTCCAGGCCCTTCTTTTTGCTCAATATAAAATTGCGGGCGTAGCCGTCGCTTACCTCTACTATATCGCCCTTTTTTCCAAGTGACTTTACATCTTCGGTCAATATTACCTTCATTACAGATCTCCTTCCTGTATCATTGAATCAAGTGTGCTCTTAACTACTATTATCGCTGCATCCACCGTGGTGTTCTTAAGCTGTGCGCCGGAGCTGTTCATATGTCCGCCGCCGCCTAATCTCTCCATGATTATCTGCACGTTCACCTCGTCGATGGAACGGGCGGAGATAAATATCTGGCCCTGGTATTCCGTTACTACGAAGCTTGCTTTCACGCCGTTAATGTTAAGCAGGTCATTGGCTGCCTGCGCCGCTACCACGGTAGGGCTCTTTAAGCCTTCCGACTGGCAGTAGCTGATAACGTATTCCTTGCGGTAAACCTCCGCATTCCTGATGGCCTCTGCCTTCGCCATGTAGTCTGCCGCATCTTCGCGGAACATCTTGCGCACCCTGGTGACATCCGCGCCGTTGCGCCGCAGGAACGCCGCCGCCTCAAAGGTACGCACACCAGTCTTTGTGGTGAAGCTCTGGGTATCCATTACTATTCCGGCGTACATGCAGTCCGCCACCACGCCCTTGAACTTAACGCCGTTATTGATGTACTGCAGTATCTCCGATACCATCTCGCAGGCGGAGGAGGCATTGGGCTCCACGTAGGAAAGCGTGGCATTGTCGATGATCTCCTGACCCTGGCGGTGATGGTCGAGCACCACGATGGTCTTGCATTTCTTAAGCAGTTCCGGGCATTCCGTGATGCTGGGACGGTTAACATCCACAACTACCACAACACAGTTGGCATCGGATAATTCCATTGCCTGCTGGGGCGATACTATCGCGCCCTCTTCGTAATCCGAATATCCTTTATACAGATCCACTAGCGGCTGCAGCGAAGGGGTTATCTCATCCAGTACCATGTAGCAGGTCTTCTGCAGGCTTAAGGCTGCCGCCCTTACGCCCACCATCGCACCAAAGCTGTCCATGTCGCCGTTACGGTGACCCATTACGAATACGCGCTCCCTGGTGGAGATTATCTCTTCCAGTGCCTGCGCCTTTACCCTGGCCCTTACGCGGGTGGTCGTCTCCTTGGTCTGGCTCTTGCCTCCGTAGTAGCTTAAGTTGTCCTTGTTCTTTACTACGGCCTGATCGCCGCCGCGGCCCAATGCCAGGTCGATGGCGTTACGGGCGAACTCGCAGTTCTGCGCATACGAAAGCCCGCCTATACCCATACCTATCGATAAGGTGACGGAGATCTCGTTGCCTATGTTGATGCCCTTTACATCCTCCAGGAGCTTGAACTTTCCTTCCTGTGCCTGGGTGAGCGCGCTCTTTCTGAGGATCACAAAGTACTTATCCTTCTCCATCTTGCGCACTATACCGTCCAGATCGCTGATGTACTGGTTCACCTGTCTGTCGATGAACGCACCTAAAAGGCTCCTTCCCACATCCTCTACGCTGGCCAGCGCCTCTTCGTAATTATCAATGTAAATGTAACCAACGGTTACGCTCTGGTTGTCCAGTTCTTTCAACGCCAGGTTGAGTGCCGTGCGGTCAAAGAGATAAACGGCAAAGAGGAAGCCGTCATAATCCTCGCCTTCCTTTGTTTCCGTAATGGCAGCCATGTCTTTTAAGCAGATGCGCTTGACCCTGGCCTGGTATTCCTTATCGTTAAAGACTACGTCGATATCCTTTACGGCGTCTCCTTCAGGGAACTGCTCGCGCTTCATTTCCGGCATGAAGGAGTGGATATTCTTTTTGTTAAAGCGCTCCTTATTGTCCAGCTTCTCGAACGCGCGGTTCATCCATATGACACGGCCGCTTTCGTCCAAAAGAGCATGCGGCAGCTCCAGCTCCTTTAAGAGCTGTTTCTGGATCTGCCCGTACTCCGTTGCAAAGCTTATGAGTTCGGCATTCAGGGCAGGGCGTGCAAATATGATCATGCAGACCATAGTTATCACATAGACAGCAGCAAAAATACTGAGTATGATGCCTGCGCGCACATCTACAAAGTAGACCGAAATATTCACAAGCAGCAGTATCACACCCAATATTACCGGTGCCTGAACATAAGCCCTGAGTTTTCCGTTTATCTTTATCTTTCCAGACATACCGATGTATTATACCACTTATGGCACTTGATTTGCAAGTTTTATAAAATCCGCCCCGGAAGGGGGGCGGGTCAGGTTGACATAGAGTATAAAAAACAAATTTTATTTTTTATGGGCTTGATTTTGATTTAGCTCTGTCTTATAATGCGGCGCATAAGACATTGCAGGGAAATAAAACACGAAAGGAGGTCAGTATATAGTACACCATTTCTGCATTTAATTCTTTCAGGGCTTATGGCCCATTCAATTGCGAAACTGCTTTAGTCACGATTCTGTGACGTTGTCTTACAATAATAATTATTTCCGGTCTTTTCCGGATACCTTAAGCAGTTCCCCTGATTGTTAAAACTTTAAGCGTATAACACAGATACACAACACACATTTATTTTTTTCGTATTCCGAATGTCTTATGTTTCTTATGACCGCAGCGGCATTACCGGCATCGTCTTTAAGATACGCACCGCAGGGATATTTCACGGACCTTCCCTTATGAAAGGAAATGGTGCTCATCTTACGGACAGATCGAGGATCCTCCGGTTTAAATGCAAAAACAGGTAAATTTGCCTTCTCAGAGTTCACCGGCTTTTGTTTACTGATCCCCCGATCCGTGCCCGGGAAGGCTGCTGCGGCCTTCTGTACATTCCACTTTTGTTACTGTTATATATAGCAGCTCACCCTTCTTTTGACCTCAATGGGAGAGCATGCATATATTGGTTTGAAAACCATGGTTTTAACAACTATAATATATTTATGAAAACGCTTGATGATCACTAGGAGGTATAGATGATGGAACAACTCAGCATCAGACTAAATAATGTTAAAGATACATACTACGGTTTTATTATTGCCGTTCTAAACTACGTCAAAAAAAAGCAAAGCCGTTATGATGCAGTTACTCAATTCATGAATGATAATCCTAACGCATTAAGTTCGGATATTCTTAAATATATCTGTGATCAGGACGATTTTTACGAAGACGCAGTTTTAACAAAAAACGAAGCCAGCTAAGTTCATAGTATTCACTATGATCAGAGTTAATTGTGTATACACCTCACCCTTTACACGGATTGCAGTATATGATATAATAACTTTGTATCTGTAAACGCTACATAAAACCTCAGAAAGGAGTGGTGAAACATGAGCGTAAATGGAATTACGGCAAATGTAGCAACAGTAAGCAGTTCTGCCGAGGCTTACACCTATAAAGCAGGTAAAAAGACCGGGTCCGAAAGCTTAAAGACCTCGACGGCAGAAGTAAACGCAAAGTCCACGGCAGCCAGTGAAGGCGTTATATTTGAACGCAGCACTGATGCGGCGGCAGAAAAGAAAGCAGCATCCGATACCAAGACCTACAAGCAGGACCCCGAGCTGATCAGCAAGCTCAAAGCGGATGCGGAGCAGCGCACGGCGCAGCTTCAGAACATTGTTAACCAGCTGTTATCAAAGCAGGGCACGACCTTTAACATCGCAACCGGCACCAATTTAAAGAAAGTATTTGAGGGACTGGAAGTAGATGCGGCAACTAAGGCTCAGGCCCAGGCAGATATCGCCGAAGACGGCTACTGGGGCGTTAAGCAGACCAGCGAGCGCATCTTCGACTTTGCAAAAGCTCTAAGCGGCGGCGATCCTTCCAAGATGGAGGATATGCGAAAGGCCTTTGAAAAAGGTTTTAAGCAGGCCACCAATGCCTGGGGCGACGAACTTCCGCAGATAAGCCAGGATACTTACGCAGCCGTCCAGAAGATGTTTGACGACTACGCTAACCAGGAAGGTAACTGAAAAATCTGATATCACAAACAAGACCCACCCGATAACGGGTGGGTTTTTTAATTTCCATTTCTTACATGCAAAAAAACCCGCCCCCTTACGGGGGCGGGCCTTGTGTTACTCTTTTGCTTTCGCAACTAAAGCTTTATGGGCTTTAATTACTCAGCGGGCTTCATTTCCTGAGGAACGATCTTAACCTTGAAGGTCTTGGTTCCTGAATAGTCTCCGATACCTTCGATAGTTACGGTCATCTTGCCCTTCTTGATGTTGTTAGCGTAGCTTGCTACAACAAAGTCTGTACCGTATACAAGCTTGGTTCCCTTAATAGATACATCAATGTTGTTGAAGTCTTCATCATCAAGGGTAATAGCTTCGCCGGTGTAGGTCTTAACAAGGTTCTTGTTTACCTTAATCTTTGCTTTGCTGATGCTGCTTGCTACAACGATGCTCTTCTCTACGGATTCGGTAAGATTGTCGGTACCGGTGATCTTAATGGTAGCATCACCTGCTACAAGCTTATCCTTTGCGCCAAGAGCAGCTTCGCCATCGCCCTGGAATACTTCTACCTTGTAGTTCTTAGCAGGGATCACGGAACCGTTGCCATCGACTACGGTTACCTTAACCTTACCTGCCTTCATTCCTACAGAAGCATTAACTGCGATAGCTTCCTCATCAATATCGCTCAGATCCAGTGCCTTGATCTCGAATGATGTAGCTGCACTCTTCTTAGCAAAGTTACCCTTACCTGTGATGGTGAAGGAAGCAGTGCCAACTTTCTTTGCAGCCTTATCATACTTAACCTTGTAGTCCATACCCTGAACAAGTTCGATCTCGTCTGCATCCTCAGATGCCTTCCAGGTCACCTTGATCTCGGGTGTTGCGCCCTTAACTGCATATACAGCCTCGGATGCTTCAATAGTAGCGGTGGAGATGTCTGCCTTATTGATCTTGAAGGTCTTCTTTACAGTCTTAGCATCAGAACCGGTTACTGCTACAGTAGCCTTGCCGGCCTTAATGTTGTTGGTTACTGCTACAACAACTGCTTTGCCTTCGCCTTCTACATCATAGGTTCCGTCACCGTTAGACTTCATGACAATAGTTCCGTCTTTCTTAGTCTTAACGCTGATGGTCTCAGGATAGATTGCAGAACCGGTAAAGGTTGCAGCATCGATCTTATTGATCTTAGCGCCCTTTACTGCAGCAAGAGCTGCAACTTCATCAGCATCCATTTCCTTAACAGGATCTACGATGCTGAATGTAGCGGTAACGTTCTTTCCACTGTAGTTACCCTTACCAACTACAGTTACGCTACCTTCGCCTGCTACCTTATTCTTACCATAGGTTACCTTGTAGTCTACAGATTCAGCAAGCTGTACATCGCGGGTAAGATCCCATACGGTGATAGCGGGCTTGATCTGTGCGCCTGTTACCAGATAGCTATCCTCAAGGTCGCGGATCTCGATGCCTTCGCCGCCGCCTACCTTGCCTTCGCCGGACTCAAGGTTAACGGTGTACTTCTCGCTCCATTCCTTACCATCAGGATCCTTAACGGTTGCTGTGTAAGTAACGTTCTTAGAAGTAACCTTCTTCTCTACATCGGGTGAAAGTACAACAGTCTCACCACCGTTTGCGCAGGTAGCAATTGCTTCTACAACAGCGTTCTCGGAAGTGGTGCCGGTCCAGTTGAAGCTTACGCTCCAAGAGTGCTCGGTATGTGCCAATACAGTAAAGATCTCGCTTTCGTAATCCTTGCTTTCGTAAGTAACAACAGCCTTGTAATCCTTCTTAACTTCGTTCTCACTTACAAGTACAACGGATACGCTCAGGTTTTCGCTAACTACTTCTGCACACTTTGAGCAAACAAGTACTGCATTTACGCTAGGTGTGTTCTCGAAGCCGTTGTCGGTCCATTCTGCTTTAACCTTGTAGTCATGTCCAAGTGCAGGTACTTCTGCTGCATTTACGCTTACAACGATGTTCTCGCTGATAGCTGCATCATCTGCGCTTGTGAATGTTGCAGTGTATACGCCGTTTCCGCTTGTGGTGCAAGTAGCTTCCACGCCGTTGAAGCTGATGTTGTTTGTACTTACGGTAACAGTCTTGTCGCCGTCTTTCTTATCATTGTGATAAGGAGCTTCACAAGTCTTGGTAATGCTTACGCTGCTGTAATCAGCTGCCCATACAGGGTTGCTAGCATCAAATACCCACTTATGTCCAAGGCCTTCGTCATTTGCGACTTCCTTGGTATCGGTGTAGGTATTGCCATCCTTTGTAGCTGTTGCAGTGTAAACCTTGGATTCGCCCTTAGTACATGTAGCGTCTTCGCCTGCTACAGTTACCTTAGCATCAAGCTTGATAGCGCTTGCTGCCTTATCGGGGCAATTATCCTCTACACAGTAGATGGTTACGTAGGTGCCTGCGAAGTTATCGCTTGCAGTTCCGTTCCATGTCCACTCGATCTGACCGGCCTTGTTGCCGCTTGCGCTTGAGGGATAGGTGTGTGCTGACCAGGATGCTGTAAGAAGGATATCCTGGCTTACGGTAGTAGCAGTAGTGAACTCGTTAAGCTTCTTATCCATCCAACCCTTGAGTGAAGCGTTGTTCTTGGATACTGAAGGCAGTTCGGTAACGGTCTTGCCGTTTACTACGTTTACAGATACGATATCAGAACCGTCTGCAAACTTACCGCCGTTAGCATCAAATGTTACGATGTCATAGATGTTGAAGTTGATGGTGTCATAGTAAGAACCATCACCTACAGGATGAGTAGCTGCCTTGCCATTTCTGTTAACGCTTACGCTGTCGGTAGAAATGCTGTGCTTAGGATCCAGTTTGATCTCAACACTATTTGTGTTAAATTCTACAGTGATATCGTTTTGAACAGTAAATACATCACCGTTAGCTGTAACACCTGCTACACTATTATCTACAAGTGCCTGAAGGGTATTCCTGATACGGTTAGCATTTACTGCTACGTTGTCGCTTACACCCTTGGAATTGATATCCTTGGTGTAGCTGCCAGCCTTACCTGTTACGGTAAATACGATCTCCTTAGTAATGGGAGCCATATTGCTTGCGCTTACTTCCAGAGTTGCCTTGTATACGCCGTATGCCAGGCCGCTCTTAGCTGCAATGTTAAAGCTGTAAGATGCGCCCTTAACAACCTTAGCTGCGCCAAACACATCATTAACCTTCTCTGCAGTAAGAACGAACTTATCTGCATCAGTTCCGGTAAGAGCTACTCTAAGGTCATACAGAGTCTCAGTAGTATCGCCTGCTACGCCTGCTTCGCCATTAGCAACTGAGAATCCAACGCTGTATGCGGTAGAATAGTTCTCAGATACGCTTGCGGTACCGTTGATAGAAACGGTATTTGCAGAAGGTGTAACGTTTACGCTTACAGAATCTTTATAGATAGTGTAGTTAACCTTGATAACAACAGGTGTCTTAATTGCAGTACCTACTGCATAAGATACCTTAACGTATGCGGTATACTCGCCTGCTACATCAGTCTTTGCGGGCTTAACAGCAAATGTTGTCTCAGCGTCAGGCTTAAGCTCTGCATTTGTAGCTGTTGCCTTATTGATAGCAAGCTTGAACTTAGCGGTATCGTTGATATCGATATCAGTTCCGTTAGCATCAAGAACCTCGTTGATACTTACGATCTTAATATCCACGTTACCTGTATTCTTGATGTTTACAGTAGTATCAGTAGCGCTATCGGTTCTCTTGACAGGTGTCAGATCCAGTCCTTCGCTACCGATCACAGCGTTGTTACCGCTGAGAGTGATACCGTCCTTAACTTCCTCAACTGTGAAGGAAAGGGCAACTTTCTTCTCAACGATTTCTGCACCGCTGATAACAAGGTCAGCTGTGTAAGTACCTGCAGCAAGACCCTTCTTGGGAGTAACTTTGATGTCCTTTGTTCCATTAGCTGCTATAGCCGCTGCATCACCACCGGTTACATCAAAGTCAGTACTTGATCTATTACCGGAAACAGTTAACTCTACCTTAGAACCGTTCTTTACTGTAAAGGTTGCAGTTTCAATGTTAGCATCGTAACCTACTGCACGTGATGCAAAGGTGTATGCTGTTACATTGTTGCTTGCGCTGGGTGCCTCGGGAGTAGACTTACCGGTTGAATAACCGGAAGCTGCCGATCCGCTTGCACCGATAACATTTACAGATGCGCTCTTGCTTACTTCAACTGTAAACTGAGCATTAGCAAACTGTGTAGGATATTCGGCTACAGCCAGATTTGCACTTACAACAACTGTATAGCTTCCGGATTTTTCAGGATTACCTGATATTTCATAAGGGTTTCCTGTAAATTCAGTTGCTCCGTTTGTAAGTCCGTCAACTTTATCTGCCTTCTTAGCTCCGTTTTCGCTTACAACTTTGTAGGTCCACTTGATATTTGCATTCTGATAAACCTTGTTGTAAGAGATAGAAGCAGCACTTACGCTAAGTGCATAAGCCTTACCAACCTCAGCTGAAAGCTTGTCAGCTGCTACTTCATTGATAGTAAGCTTATCAACTACTGTGAAAGATACCACAAATTTTACAGGAGCAGTCGCATTGCTGCTTACTACTACGTTAGCCTTAAAGCTTCCGCTCTCGCTACTATCTACAGGAACAACAGTAAACTTCTCAAATCCATTTGCATTAATCTTTGCAATGGAGTCTGTACTGAGCTTGAAGTGCTTTGCACTGCCTTCATAACCCTTTACATCCTCAACAGATATCTTAAGGTCATTTACAGCAGGACCCTGAACATTCTTTACAGCAACTTCAAATTCTTCTGCCGTAACAGTATCGCCATTTATAACAGCGCCAAAATCTTTATCAGTTATATCTGCGTTACCATTAGTAAGTTTTAATTCAGAAGTTCCTGCAACTACTAAAGGAACCACTATATAGTCTGTATCCTGAGTAGCATTATCAACAACGTTAACAGATACTGTATATGTACCTGCCTTAGTAGGAGTACCGGACAGTGTACCATTCTCACTGAAGGTTAAACCATCAGGAAGAGTACTGTTTCCAACAGGGCTCCATGACCAGGTTACATTTGTAAGTTTAGTTTTGTTAACATCGTTCTTGGATATAGCATTGACACTTACAGGTTTAATAGCAGTTCCTACCTTGAAACCATCAAGAGAACCGGTATAACTGTCTATCACTACAGTATTTTGAAGCTTGAAAGTTACATAGAACTCTTTAGCTTTAAGGTTATTGTTGCTGTTAACCTTAACAAGCGCACGATATTCACCGGCCTTATCAGGGGTAGCAGCTGTTACCTTATCAAGGATAAGAGCTATCTCAAATGAGCTGGAAGCATCCTTATCACCACTGAACGGATTATAGTTGATCTTTCCAATCAGCTCAGGATCTGTAACGTCAACATAATTGCCTGAAGCATTCTTCTTCTGATAGCTGATTATATTAGTTTCAACTGTACCAACATCAACGCCGGATACATTCTTTACTACGATCTTAGCAGTGTTGTTGCTTACGCTGGTAGCCTTGGTAGTAACAGTACCCAGATCAACTACATTATCGGATGCTGTCTTGCCATTAAGAACTACACCGTTTGCAGAAACAACGATCGCCTTATCGGTAGAAACGATCTTCAGTGTTACTTCATTAGTAGAAACAACATCGTTGCTTGATACAGCTACAAGAATCTTAATACCATCAGCACTTACAGTCTTGGGGGTACCGGACAGAACACCGTTATCGCTAAGGGTAAGTCCATAGATATCCTTAAGATCATTAGCAGAAATGGTTGCTGCATTATCGGAGATGCTCCACTTTCTGTCAGCAGCAGGAACTGTGCCTTCTGACTTGAAAGTATAGCTGTAATTCTCACCTACGATTGCATCGGTAAGCTTTCCGTCTGCAGGCTCAGTGATAAAAAGAACACCTGCCTTGCAGATAAGTCTGTAGGTAACTGTTGTAGGATCGATAGCATCACCTGTGAAAGTTACGTTAACTGTTTCGTCTGCTATGCTGGTTTCAGGATAGATCTTAAGATCTGCACTTGCACCTGCAGCTAATTCTACAGTCTTGGTATCCTTCTTATCGGGGTAGAATGAGAAGTTATTATTATCAAGAGCAGCCTCTACCTTAACAGCGCTCTCACCATTATTCTTTACAGTAACGGTGATGGCTACATCTTCCTGATAGTATCCGGGTGCTGCGGTCTTAATAACGCTCAGCTTATCTTCGCCATTAACCTTGTAGCTTACATCAGCCTTAACAACATCAATGGTAAAGTTTCCGGAGATAGTGTTGTTATTTGTGGTCTCGCCAGCATTATCATATGCAACCAGATCAAATGAATATGTATTAACTGCATCTGAACTGATTGTAGGAGTACCGGAAATAGTCAGAACTGCGCCATTCCTGTTGGCAGTAATGCCCTTAGGAAGCTTGTCCTGGATTCCGTTGTCCTGCCATGCGATCGAATCGTTACCGCCGGTAGCAGTGAATACCAGTGTAGGCATAGCATTGCCGGCACTTACAGTAATCTTGTTACCTGTGAACGCTTCGCCAGCCTTGGTAACGGTTACGTCCATGTTATGAGCAAGTTTTAATTCTACGGGAATAGTAATCGCATCTCTATCCAGATAATTTGCACTTATAGATATGTTTGCCTTGAATTCCTTAACCTCACCGGCTTTAAGACCCTTTACTGACAGACCGGCTTTGGGAGCTACGGTAAGATCCAGAGTTCCGTTCTTAGCAATGCTAACATCCGTTCCTGCTCCGGTAAGATCAAAACTATCCTTAGCTTCACCGGTCAGCTTCACAGTCAGTCCTGTAAGGTCGATACCTGTACCGTTGGTAAGGGTGATGGTCTTAGGAACCACATTAGTAGATGAGGAAGCTGCTGATGCATCAACAGTATACCCCATCTTTACGCCATCCCACTTGGCATCGGTAGCGGACTTTTCAATACTATCCGAATCTACAGGATATACAAAAATATCTACTGCAACATTAGCGCTTGCAGTACCATTTGCACTAACGGCACTCAATGTGTAGTTAGTAGGAGTATATCCTGTCTTTCCGGTAGGTGTTCCACTTATAGTATATACAGCACCTTCCGCTGTGCCCTGAAGTCCCTGAGGCAGAGTAGCTTCTTTCCAGCTAGATCCCTCAAACAGTTTCCAGGTTACAGTATCGCCTGCATTTTTGGCGGTAAACTTTGCTATGGGATTAAACTCCTTCCCATAGTCTAAATTGAGCCTAATGTAGTTAGTTGTACTATCAATTCCACTTGCAGCAAGAGAGCCCTCAATGCTGACGCCACTGGGATCAGTATAAGTGCCTCCTACTACTTCAGGCTCTTCCACATCTTCATCAGCCTCAGCCACTTCAGCTTCTACAGCTTCGTCGTCCATAGCGTTGACTGCGAGGATGTTAGACTCGAATGTACCCAGCAGCATAGTCAATGTGAGCAACCAGCTCAGCACGCGCTGCCATTTACGATTCTTCATGTCTTTCTCCTTTCGTAAATAGTTGGTTAACAGTTACTTTTTCCACACAAGGTATTTTTAATCTCCCCCCTGTGGATCGGCTGTTATCCGGATCGCCTGTTGAACCCCCGGTTTCACTTAAAGTCACACAAGCTTCACTTGGGATTACGATCGGCTTTCTTCCTATTAACAATGTACCGCTATCGCCGGACCGGCGCTTTGACCTTCATTGGGCACTGCCCCGTTTAGACCGTTGCGACACAGGTCTGCGTTGGCGACTCATATATATAAGGAAGTCTTCAAACAGCCACGACACTTCCGGCTTCGTCTCCCGCGCCTCTGCACCGGGCCTTCCGGCTGATCGCTCCGCCGTCATGCTATATAAGCATGCGCTCACTGCAGTTTTGCTTTGGCTCCGCCATCTGTATCGTTTGCAGGTCTTTTGCTTTTTTATTACACCTGCAGCGTTGGTTTCAGTATTTGCCTTTACATGTCTCGTTATCTTTCAGCAATTATGATCGTCCGCTCGGGCCTGCTTTCAATCGCACTGAAAAAACGGCTATAGGGGCCCACCTATCCCAACATATAAAACTATACAACTATAGCTGATTCATGTCAAGATTTTCGTCATTTGTGACAAAACGTATAACATATTGTGGGCAGGACTGAATGCCCCACCCAGAAGTAGTGCCCGGCATCAATCCCAGTCGTCTTCGTACTCAAAGTCGTCCCAGCCTTCCCACTCGTTGTCGAACTCGTAGTAATCGTAGTAGTTATCGGCGGCGGCCTGAGTCTGGAAATTGCCCAGCCACTGGATGTAGCGCTTGTCGATGCCTATACCGGCAAAGACTCGGCCCAATGATTCGTAGAATTCGTTATCACCGTAAGGCAGGGTAACGGACAGGCCGGTAAGGCCTGTATTATCAAAAGAGCAGTTGTAATAAGCCACGCAGTCGGCCAGCTTGCTCACCATGCTCTTTGTAAGCGGTGACGATATGGAAACCGTAAGCGCCAGCATATCGGTAATATAATAATTGGCCAGGTCGCTGCTTACCTTGGGATGCGCGCGGCCGCTGCGCTCCACCTCACGGCTGTAGTTCACCGCCAGCAGGCTATCCTCATTGGCGTAGGCAAAATTCATCCAGGCATCAAAGGCTGCGGGGATGTAGCGCTCGTCGATAAGAGCCAGCGTGGAGCTGGAGCCGAAGTAATCGACAGCGTTAAAGTTTACCATGTCATCTATGATGATCTTTGCCAGTGACGGAGTATCAATGGATGTGTTCTGCGCCAGCGCGCTCAGCCAGCCGGTGTAGGACCAGCCCAAAGCGGATTCGAAATCCTCAGAAAGCACACAGTAGTCACAGTAATCATATAACGCATAGCAGACCTCGATGGACGACATGATGCAGGCATCCATTCCGATAAAGTCAAACTTAAGCCCGCTCATATACAGCGCCTGTACCATCTCATCTATCGTGAGGGAAGCATCCATATCCTGCCATTCATCATAACCAAAGCCATCCACGGAACCGGCGCCGTGATCCCACATCACCAGGAAATACCTGTCTGAACGGTAACGCTCCCCGCCCCATGTAAGGAAATCCAGCAGTGTCTGCGGATCCGTGCAGTCCAACTGTGGCAGACTGTCATCTACAAGCTGCAGCTCGTTATCCTTTATCTCAAAACGCTGTGCATGATCGGAGGAGATGCGCTGATCCCACCATTCCATTGTGCCCATGGTCTGTATCAGGATGTGGAGCTTATCGCTGCTCTGTGCCTCCAGCATCTCTGCTATATCCTCACTGGCAAAGCCGCTGTAGGTCTCCAGATTGGATCCGTTAAGGTATACAAGTACGGTAACTTCGTCATTGCCGCCGCCTACGGGAGTGACCAGGCTCTGGCGCACCAGCTTGCTCTGTGCAGCCGCCTCTCGCTGAAGGCGTGCATTCTCCGCTGCTTTCTCTGCGGCACTGCGCTTTTCCTCCTCTGCCTCTTCATTAAGGCGCTGACGCATCTCTGCGGTGCGCGCCTGGAATCTGCCACGCACGGATACGTTATCCTTTTGGGCCTCCATGCCGCGCAGGAACAATACCAGCGCCACGATAAACAAAGCCAGCGCAGGTATCAGCAGCAGTGAATATTTATTGAACTTTCGTTTGCCTGAAGGGTTCATTTGATCGGATCCTTTCCGGATGGCTTAACATCCTTCTTAAGCGTAAGCGCAAACAGTACTGCGCAGATCACCGATATCACGCAGATCAGGATGATATTTGTTAACAGCGACTGCCTGTAGATGTAATTCATATAGGTGCCCAGTATCAGCCCTATGGTCGTAAGACCAAAAGCCAGCGCCACCGATTCCTTTAGCACACTGATGCCCATGGCAAAAGAAATACCCATGGTCATGGAAAACATGAATATGCCTGATACGGAGACGATCATATTGTCATTCCCCAGTATCAGGAAAGGGATAGCACACAGAGTGGTGAATATTCCCACTCGGCGGTAGCCCCATCTGTCGCAGGCGTAGCCGCCGAACACTTTGCCGCTGCCCATAAAGATGTACAGCGCGCAGATCTCCCATATCTCATCGCACCAGGCGGTAGGTATGGTGTAGGCCACAAAGCCCCTTATCGTGGTGGTAAGCAGTACGCATGCCAGGATAAACATCGCAGGTACTGCCGGATTAACGATATCAAAATCCGGGTATTTATATTCC
>JAEEGL016614344.1_pt1 | contig 29601 bp, 23 predicted proteins | sample 9134231 | NCBI WGS metagenome assembly JAEEGL01 (sample SAMN16246548, study PRJNA631951) | gut metagenome | biome: gut microbiome; feature: rumen; material: fiber-attached | host: Bos | place: Iran: Karaj | collected 2018-10
CCCACCGGATGTCCCTGGTGTCGTCACCATGGACTTCTTTAGAGGTATGATCAATGCTCGATTAGAAAAGCCAGTCTCTTTGCTCAAGTTCTACAAAGAAACAACCGCCGCTTATGAAAAAGTGGATTTAGATAGCGATATGGCTTCTCGTCATCTCAACGAAGGCTATTCTGGTGGTGAAAAGAAGAGAAATGAAATTCTTCAGATGCTTCTTGTCAAACCAAAGCTCGCTTTGCTTGATGAAATCGACTCCGGTTTGGATGTCGATGCGTTAAAAGTCATCGCTGATGTCATCAACGAGATGAAGGAAAATGGTACTACCTTTATCATCGTTTCTCATTATGATCGTTTATATGATTTGGTCAATGTCAATAAGACAGCCATCATCGTCAATGGCAAAGTTGCTTTAGAGGGTGATGCTAGTTTAGCGAAACGTATTTCTAAAGAAGGCTACTCCTTCTTAGAAAAGGAATACGATATCAAATTAGAAAAGAACGAAAAGAAGGCAAACGATGTCTCCATCGGTTCTTGTGCCGTCAAACAGGTCATCGCAAAATAGTATGAGCAACGTCATTATCGATCCTGAAGTTCTCTCTCAGGAAATCACCTTATCGAGCGATCTCGACCTTCGTTACTTTATCAGCAAGCCATTAAAGGATGTCAAGCAGACTTTAGTTTTCCACGTTGAGGAAAACGTGAGTCTGAATCTCCTGATGGTGGATTTTGCTTACATGAATTGTAATCTTGATGTCAAGGTTGATCTGAAAAGAGGGGCAAAAGCCACCTTATCTTTGGCATCCTTGAACTCTCACGAATACGAAAAAATCTTCAATCTTGATGTCACTCATCAGGAAGTGGATTCCTTCTCTCGTGTCAAGATGTCTGGCATCAACGCCGGTAAGGGTGTCTTGAAGTTTTTAGGTAATTCCACCATTGTCAATGGTGCCCATCGTTCTGACACCAGACAAGAAGGAAGAATCACTAACCTTCATCCTGAGGCCAAGTCTACTGCCTCGCCAGCTTTGTTGATCAAGGAAAATGATGTTGTTGCCAGCCATGGTGCTGCTCTTGGCGCTTATAACCCAGATCAGATTTATTACCTCATGAGCAGGGGCTTAAGTATGCAACAGGCCAAGAAGCTCATCACCTTTGGTACCCTTCTTCCAATTATCGAGCAGCTTTCCGATGAGGAACTCATCAATAGAGCCAAGACGGTTCTGGAGGATTTATCGATATGAGATTAGATCCTTATCAGATCAGAAAAGACTTCCCGATGTACGCTAATCACGACAGCAAGTTTGCCGGGAAGGATTTAGTTTATTTGGATAATTCGGCTACCACCTTCAAGCCGTTTAGTGTCATTGAAGCTAGCGCTCATTATTACCTGGATATCACAGCCAATACTAGACGCGGTGATTATTCTCTAGCTAACGCTGCCGATCAGGCTTTTGATGAGGCAAGAAGAGTAGTTGCTAAATTCATCAATGCTAAAACGCCGGAAGAAGTCATATTCACTTCTGGTGATACCCAAGGTTTAAATGAAGTCGCTTATGGCATGATTCCTCTTTTACATAAGGGAGATGAAATCATTCTTTCCCAATCCGAACATGCTTCTAATGTCCTTCCTTGGTTTGAGGTAGCAAAAATCACCGGTGCTGAGATTAAATATGTCATGTTGGATGAGAAAGGCAAAGTGACTCCAGAAGGCTTAAGAAAGGTCATCTCTGATAAGACCAAGGTGGTCTCATTAGCTTCTGTCAGCAATGTCATGGGATATGTTATTGACGTCAAGGAACTTGTCAAGATTGCCCATGAATATCATGCCATCTATATTGATGATGCGGCACAATCCATCGCTCATATGAAAACGGATGTACAGGATAGCGATGTTGATATTATGGTATTTTCTGGCCATAAGATGCTTGGCCCAACTGGTATTGGTGTTCTTTATGGCAAGATGGAAGTCTTAGAAAAACTTCATCCACTTCTCTATGGCGGAGAGATGAATGCTAGATTTCATAGCGATGGCTATCTTTCTCTTGATGATGTTCCTTATCGCTTTGAAGCCGGCACTCAGAATGTCGCCGGCGTACTTGGTCTTGCGGCTGCTTGTCAGTATCTTGAAAACATCGGTTTTGATGCGATCAGCTCTCATGAAAGAGAACTTCGTAAGCTGGCTATTGATGGCTTGAAAAAGAATGGCAATGCTATCATCTATAACGAGGATGCGGACACTGGTATCATCACTTTCAATATCAAGAATGTCTTCCCTCAGGATGTTGCCACCTATCTTTCTCATAAGGGTGTGTTTGTTCGTTCTGGTACACACTGTGCTAAGATTCTTCCTGAATTCTTGCACGTGGATGGTACCGTTCGCGCTTCCTTGTATCTCTACAATACCAAGGAAGATATCATGGCTTTTGTCAAAGCCTGTGCTACAGCGGAGGATTATTTAGATGCCTTTTTCGATTGATAATCAGGAGATGATGAGACAAATCATCGTCGATAACTATCAGAATCCTCGCAATTTTGAGGAAATTGATGATCCAAGATACATCACGATCCATATGGATAGCGCCTCATGTATCGATGATATCTATGTCCATGTCTTGTTAGAAAATGATCTGATCAAGGATTGTAAGTGGCATGGTAAAGGTTGTGCTATCTCTACCGCTTCTACTTCCATCATGTCTGAACTTGTTCTTGGAAAGACGATTGCCGAAGCAAGAGCCATCATGGATGAATTCAACAAGATGCTCGAAGGCAAGGATTTTGACGAAGATGTCCTAGATGAAGCCATCTGCTTTGCTAACGTCAACCGTCAGCCAAGTCGTATCACCTGCGCCAATATTTCCTGGCGCGGTTTACAAAAAGCGTTTATCGAGGAGGAAAAGAAAGAACATGAATGACGAAAAAGAATTACTCGATAATGATAACCGTGCGAAATTTGAGTTCCGCGACAAAGATATCTCTGTCTATAAGACACCAAAAGGACTTGATGAAAACACGGTAAGAGAAATCTCCAAGATCAAAGGGGAACCAGAGTGGATGCTTGAATTCCGTCTGAAATCCTTAAAGGAATTCTTTAATCATCCAAACCCAAGTTTTGGTCCTGATCTCTCCTTTATTGATTTCCAGGATTACACCTACTACACCAAGATTTCTGACAAGGTTGTCGATAACTGGGAAGAAGTTCCCGATGAAGTCAAGTCTACCTTCGACAAACTTGGTATTCCTGAAGCAGAACAGAAATTTTTAGCCGGTGTCACGACCCAATATGAATCGGAAGCCGTCTATTCCAATATGCTTAAGGAAGTCAATGACCAGGGTGTCATCTTCCTTGATATGGATACGGGTTTAAAAGAATACCCGGAAATCGTCAAGAAGTATTTTGGTAAACTCGTCCCTCCTCAGGATAACAAATATGCCGCTTTAAACAGCGCTGTCTGGTCTGGTGGTTCCTTTATCTATGTTCCTAAGGGAGTCAAGTTAGAAAAGCCATTACAGTCCTATTTCCGTATCAATAATAAGCGTTCCGGTCAGTTTGAAAGAACTCTGATCATCGTCGATGATGATGCGGAGATCAATTATGTGGAAGGTTGTACTGCGCCGATGTATTCTCAGGAATCCTTACACGCAGCCATTGTTGAAATCTTTGTTGGCAAACGTGCCAAAATGAGATATACCACGATTCAGAACTGGTCCAATTCCATTCTCAATCTGGTCACCCAGAGAGCCATGGTTGACGATGATGGCTTGATGGAATGGGTCGATGGCAACATCGGCTCCAAACTCTGTATGAAGTATCCTTGTGTCGTCTTAAAAGGCGATAGATCCAGAGGCTCGACGATTTCTATTGCCGTAGCCAGCGCTGGTCAGTACCAGGATACTGGTGCCAAGATGATTCATTTAGGAAGAGATACTTCTTCCAATATTATCTCCAAGTCTATCTGCAGAGATGGTGGTGTAGCGAACTTCAGAGGCCATTGCTCGATTGCTAAGTCCGCCGAGAATTCCAAGATTCATGAAGAATGCGATACTTTGATTCTTGATGATCATTCCTATTCCGACACCATTCCTAATAACATCGTCAATAACGCTTCCAGCTTTTTGGAGCATGAAGCCAGCGTTTCTAAGATCAATGAAGATCAGCTTTTCTATCTCATGAGCAGAGGCTTATCAGAAGCCGCGGCTACCCAGATGATCGTCATGGGATTTTTAGAACCATTTGCAAAAGAATTACCTATGGAGTATGCTGTTGAACTGAACCAGCTCATCAAGATGGATATGAGCGGTTCTGTAGGATAAAATGTTAAACCAGATAAATAATGAATATGATGTGGTTGTTGTCGGTGGCGGTCATGCCGGCACCGAAGCAGCTCACGCCGCAGCGACGATCGGCTTAAAGACATTGATGGTATGTCTCAACTTTAAGATGGTCGCAAATATGCCTTGCAACCCCCATATCGGTGGATCGGCTAAGGGTATTGTCGTTAGAGAAATCGATGCTCTTGGTGGCATCATGGCCCGCATGGCTGATATGAAAGGTTCTCTTCTTCAGATCAAGGAACTGAATACTTCTAAAGGTCCTGGGGTGAGATGTCTAAGAGCTCAAGAGGATAAACTCGGATATCCAAAGAATGTTCAAAACTATCTTCTGACGGTGGAAAACCTGGATATTGTTGAAGATGAAGTGAAAAAGATTGATGTGGTTGACCATGTGGTCAAAGGTGTCATTCTTGAACATCACGATTACATCAAGACCAAAGCGATCATCTTAGCCACTGGCACGCATATGGAAGCGAGAATTCTTCGCGGACATGTCATCAAGGATGAAGGTCCAGATGGCGAAAAATCTAGCCATGGATTATCCGCTTCTATCGCTTCTCTTGGTCTACATATGCTTCGACTCAAGACTGGTACTCCTCCACGTCTTGATCCGGATAGCATCGATTTTGATATTCTAAAACCAGAACTTGGTGGAGATGGACATTTTGCTTTCTCTTATGACACAACTGAGTATATGAGACAGGATGAGATGGTTCCTTGTCATTTGACCTACACCAATGAGAAGACCCATCAGATCATCCGTGAACACCTTTCTGAAAGCGCCATGTATGGCGGTGTGGTAGAAGGTGTTGGCCCTCGTTATTGTCCAAGTATCGAAGATAAGGTGGTTCGTTTTTCCGATAAGCCTCGTCATCAGCTCTTCCTCGAGCCGGAATCTTTAGGAATGAAGTCCATCTATGTTGATGGTTTATCCACTTCTATGCCAGTGGAGGTTCAGGAGGAAATCGTTCATTCCATCGTCGGTCTTGAACATGCAAAATTCCTCAAGTACGCCTATGCCATTGAATATGATTCCATTGAACCTAGCCAGCTAGAACATACTCTTCAGGTAAGAGACTTCCCAGGTTTATATGTCTGTGGACAGATTGCTTCTACCTCGGGTTATGAAGAAGCAGCAGCTCTTGGTTTGATGGCTGGTATCAACGCTTCTTTGTGGGTCAAGGGAGAAGAACCTTTAGTCTTACAAAGAGATGAAGCCTATATTGGTATCATGATTGATGATATCTGTACCAAGGGTACGAAAGAACCATATCGTCTTTTATCTTCGAGAAGTGAATTCCGTCTGATCACCAGAAGTGATAATGCCGATAGCCGACTTGCCAAGTATGGCTATCGAGTCGGTCTTCTTTCCAAAGAGAAATTTGAACGTCTTGAACTGCATCGTAAACATGTAGAAGAAGCCATTCAGATTCTCAATGACCACCAGCTTGCCTCCAATGAGAAACTTCATCAATATATCATGTCTTTAGGTTTCCCTGATCCAAACGGAAATGAGACATTGAAGAATTCCTTACGCAGACAGAATGTTACTTATGACGGACTTAGAGAATGCGTGGATTTCCTTCCTCCACTTGACGAGAATGAAGCCTTCAAGTGTGAGACGGAAGTGAAATATGAAGGTTATATCATTCAGTGTAGAAAAGAAGTGGAAAGACGTAAATCTTATGAGGAATTACCTCTTCCAGAGGATTTGGATTATCGTCATATCGATGGTCTTTCTTTAGAGGCAAGAGAAAAACTTGCTCTTCTTAAGCCTTCTACTTTAGGTGAAGCCTCGAGAATCACCAATATTCATCCAAGTGATATCGATGTGCTTTCCTTCTATGTCAGACATAGAAACAGCAAATAAAAAATCTAAGTATCATCATAAAACCCCTCCAAAGTTCTTAGGAGGGGTTTTAATATGAAGTTCAAACTTGCTAATTCTTATCGCTGTTAGAATAGTGTTATTCCTGATTAGTATAACGCAACTTTTTTGTTAGTTCTTTACAGTTCCAAATGAAGATCAACATCCAATTAAGTAGTAAAAATCCAATAAAACCAGATAGGGAAATGAGGATTGGTTGAACCAGGAATACCCATGGGAAGATTATGGCGTAAATGGTATAAACGAGTCCTCCTCCTAATAGAATCAAGGCGTAAAACAATAGTTCTTTTAGGAAAATACTTGCGATAGATTTATCACTATTTTCGATAATGACGAACTGAGTTGCAGCAAATAGATATAAAACTAAAAACAACAAAGCGATGATACAGATAATACCAAAGACAATCATATTAATTTCTAAAAATTTCTTATGATTGGCAAGGCTTGCTTTCGTTTCATAACCGTTGTAATACGTGTCTGAATCATCAATGCTAAATGAATCGATACAAGCGCGGACACGCTGATTTTGGTGATAGGTTTCAATCAACAAATCCCTTTCAGATGGAACTTCAACCATGACTCTTAGTGGAGATGCTCTAAACCCTAGTGAACTAAAATAATCATCCGTAATATAAAAACTTTCATTTACGGGATGATAATTCTTATCATATCTTCCATCACCACTTGTCCGATGAGCCTGATCTTCCATTTGCTTATTTTGAACCACCGGTGAAAATAAATGGGAGTCAGTACGATATACGCCTGACAGAGTGACTTCAAATGGTGCAAAAGTACGATGCTCCATTAAAGAATTTGTCTTTATTGTTATCTTGCTTCCAATAGTGATAGGCTGTTCAAGTTCTTCATTAAGTAGATTAAAAAGGTCTTCACCTAGGGCAATTTGATAATCATCGTGTGGGTCTTCTCCAAGAACCCATTTTACTTCCTCTGGTATACGATTAATCACACTTGGGTTTAAATAAAAATCTAACCCTTTTTCATGGTAATTCGTCTTCTGGAGATCAAATTGGTAATAATTATAAAACCAATATGACTTCAACTTTTTTAACCCAAAGTCTTCTGTGGAATACTGATCAGCAATCGTACAATCAAGATAATCATAGTTATTCTCATAGATCGTATCGATTTTCAAATTAAGCATCTCTGCATCATACTGCTGATAATCCGATACTAACACAACAAAGAAGAATGCAAGAAGACACTGAACAACAACCATGATGCGATACCAAATAAGTTTAGCCATTTACCGAACCTCCAGTTTCAAAGATGCAAATAGCAAAAAATTAAAATCTCTAAGATAATAATCAACATATATAAAATATGTTTTATTTTTTGTAAAATCGAAAGTTAATTCTCCACTATTACTATTTTGTGCTAATTTATTTCCGTTTAAATCATAGATAACAATTCTTTGAGAATTTAACGTAGAGGAGATAACATATCTAACATCGACGACTGGCCTAAATAAAAAACAGTTGATGCTAGAGTCAAATTTTTGATACCGATAAAAGCTAGTATATGGAGAAGGGTATGGTTCAATATATCTATTCTTATATATTTTCAGATTCAAAGTGCTGTTTGAATAATTTGCTTTATAAACTAAATAATATGTTTTATCCTTAGATAATAAATAGATATCTAAAAAACCGCCGTGACAGTCCCTGCCTTCCATCAATGGTCTCCCTTGAGAATCAAAGATTGAAAATTTATTTCCATAAGCAGAGCCCGAGCTATTGAACGTATATAAAGCAGAGACTCTCGGAACAAATTGAACTAATTGAGCATCATCATGATACTGAAAGTTTAAATTGATGATCTCATATGAATTCAAATATTCATTAGTAGTTACTGGTTCTTCGCATTTTAATAATACATAATCAAATGAAAAATCGACAATGGAATTGTCTTGGGAGGGTTGTATCTCAAAGTAAAAAGTAGTTGGTTCAGATATTGAAAAATAATTTGTGTCAGACACTTTTATAGGAAGTTTATCTTCAACGCTTATGTGATCTGTCTCTATGAATAAAGCTTTTTTATCAAAATCTGTATAGAACCCTTTTCCATGAGAGTAAGTCACTGTACTTTTTTTAGGTAGGGAATCAAGCTGTAATTGATAATTGCCAGGTTTTAAGAACTTTTCGTAACGGAATTTTTTTCCTGTAGCACTTAAACTAACATGGGTTCTTTTGCCAAGATCTTGATTTGAGATGTTGCTCGTCTGATAAAGCGGAGACCATAAGTAAGAAATGTCACAATCAATCGTATCGACATTAGATAGACCATTAAACGTTTCTCTACATAAACCTAGCTTTGCCTTTTGCGAAAAAAGCATTCTATAATCTGAGGTTATTTTCGAACTTTTTGCTATCGAATTATAAAACATTATGTGGTGTTTATTGTTTTTGAAAAGTAAATTAGCTTCTTCGTAAGAAAAACCGGAAAACTTGTCAGACATATGTTCTGGATAATCCGCCTCAGAGCATGAATTATCTTTGACATGTTCAAGCGAATACATGTTTGTCTCTTTATTATGATAGAGTATGTCAGTTGAACTTAGGTAATTTGAATAAATATTAAATATCGAATCATTGATAAAATTCGCTAATAACACAGCACTATTAATAGTCACTGCTGTCTTATAGTCAAAAGGCAAAAAACTTAAAACAACTGACAATGAATCCAGAAAGAGTTTAAATTCTGTATAGGTTTGTTCAACTAGATCAACAGGCTTCACACCTTCTAGCACAATATATTGATCTGCAAAAAAGCAACCATGATCATTCAAACTATTATACCCAGTCTCACCTGGATTAGGTTGATGCTGCTTAGTGACATAGTATTCGGTCTCATCATAATCATTATAAAACCAGCCATACTCATCGACATAAGTTATGGTTGCAGCATATGATGGATTATAGAAACAAAGATTATTATCTTGCACATAATATACGATATCTGTCGCCGAATTATAAAAATAGACCGCATTTATAACAGGGGTGATTTCCATCCCAAAAAAATTGTTATTAGATGGATATGTACCACAAATATCAAACAAGAAGACCTCTGCTTTAATCAAATAGTAATCATATGGAGTAGTCTTCAAGTAATATCCCCATTCTTTACCAGCAATTTTTTTAGTATCAATTACTGCAAACGCCCCTTTTGGTATCAACGTTACAATCGGATCATCCATTGTGATATGTTTTGAATTATCTCCAGCGGAAGAATTAAGAGTATTAAGGGTATGAATATTGGCAGTTTGCAGATAAGTATCCAGCAACGCCTGATCATTAACACTGAAAAAATCAGAAGGGTAACTCCTAAGAACCTTACTGGATTTGTGTTTTGTTTCATTATCAATTAGCTTATCTTTATACTCGAACTCTAGTTGAAATAGAGCAAGAATCTTATTGAATGTATCTCTGTTCTCATCTTCGTTAATCGAAAGAGCTTTTCGACTGATGAAATCAAACTCATAATCTTCCAAATAATAAAAACGTTTTGTGAAAGTCCTATCTAAAATCTTAAAGGATTGTATTTCAACAAAATTTTTTTCTAAATCTAAACTATCCCTACCATCATACAAATAGGTTTGTGGATTTTCAGGAATACGAATAAGTTTATGTTCTATATTTTCAACACCAAAATCATCAAGAATAAAATAATTGTATGGGCCCTGAGAGAACTTATAGACATTTAGAGACAATAACTCTTCTGCTAAATCTGCTGATATTTTTTCAACCAATGGCTCATCAAACATCTTCCTCAATTTTTTGTCTTGGTTTTGTTCCATCAAGGATGGGCAGCATATTGATTTTAATAGAGTTAATAGGCCAGAGACAAAAAATAAAGCACGTCTTAAATATGACATGTTATTTTTACCTCCAATAGTAAGATAGCATAAGTTTTACACTTTCACAACAAATTTGGCAATATCTATAAAAAAATTGTGATTTATTTCCCAATATAAAAGATTTTCATCCCAGATTAAAGGTATTAATCATTGTTTTAGAAATTAAAAGTATAAATGAGTTTAAGGTAAGCGTCACTAAATAAGCGTACCAAAAAAACGAGCTCAAACCTATTTCATTATATAGGTAAGAGCTCGTTTTATCTTGTCTTAAAGAAGGCTTAGCAACTTCATGATTGCCTTACCATGCTGATATAGAGAAATGGTAGGTCCTTTGTTTTAGAAGATTTCGGTATAAATCAATTCATCGATGATTTCTAAAGCGATTTTTTCATCCTTAGTGATACCATGACCATTGAGATAGCAAATTGCCATCATGATGGCAGCTTGGGTCATACCATATTCTTTGGCACCTTTTTCAAGATAACTTACAGCCTTGTCGTAATCTTTTTCTTCATAAGCATCAATACCCATAGTGGAATGCTCATAACCGGATTTTAAAGAAGAGAAGTATTCGTCGAGTTCTGGATCCTGGTTTTCTGCATTTTGGAAATTGTTCTGGGTAGTAGCCTCAAACATGATTTTGTCGCTCTCTTGTTCTTTTTTAGCGTAGTTAAGAAGATGAGTGGTGCATGCTAGGATATCTTTATCATCTAAAAGAGCATACTTGGCAAGTAAGAGATTAGCCTGGTTAAAACCTAGTGATACAGCCTTGTTTAGATAATCCTTGCTTCTTTGATAATCGATGATACCATCATCAAGTCCATCATGATAAATCTTAGCAAGATGATAGGCGGCTTCAGGAAGATTCAAGCTGTAGGCTTCTTTGAAGTATTCGATTGCTTTAACGATATCCTTAGGGAAGTACTTGAACTTTCCATAATAACCAAAGGCTAAAAATAGGATGGCGGAAGGAACATGATGTTTGGCGTTGTATTCCTGGTTTTCTTTAAATTCCAGGACATCATCTTCATCTAAGACATAGCCATATGGATTTAGTGGCTGATCCATTTCTCCAGCAGGATAGTTAGGAAGATAAGCAGGTACATCAGCTTTGATGAGTTCGAATTTCTGAGTCTTGACGAAGTGATTTAACCCTTCCTTGAAGATTTCTAGTCCACGAGTGGTATCTTTTTCTTTTCCCTGACCAGTAAGATAACAATAGCTCAAGAAGAACTTGCTGATATCTTTGATGTAGTGGTCTTTTGATTCTAGAAGCGTAAAATCGACAGGAAGATGGTATTCCATCTTGCTTAAGGCATCTTTGAGATACTTGGCATAGTCGTGGGCTTCTTGTTCCTGGTCATAGAGAAAACGGAACTGGTTCTCATCCTGCACGTTCATGTCATCAAGAGGGAAATCCGCGTTTTCTGAGAGCATGGAATCGATGGTAGAGGTGATGAATTTCTTGACTTGGTCAATACCGCGATCGATATCCTTTTGGCCATCAGCAAAGAAATAGATGTCAGCAAGATGAAGGCGGGCGGCAACGCTAAAGGCGTTGTCAGGATCATCTACACAGGCCTGGAAATATTCCATGGCACGATAGATGTTTTTCTCTACACCGATGCCAAGAAGATTTCTTCTTGCCAGCATGTATAAAACATCATTATTTCCTTTGGCGTAAAGGCGCTGGAAATAATGATAGCCTTCTACTGGATCGTAGTCGCTGTTTCTGTCATTAGAATAATGAATGGCAAGGAAAAACATCGCTTCCTCGTCGTTCTTTTCCGCTTTTTCTTTGGCGGAAGAAAGTTTCTTTTCTACGAGCCTTTGATGGGTTTCATAGTCTTTTTGTTTTTCTTGCTCGAGTTTTTCAATGAAGTACATGTAATTCTCCTAGTCTTCAATCTTTGAGGGATTCAAAAAGGAATTCTCCAAAGGTGAAATAAGTCTGGCGTTGACATAGCATTGTTTTAAGGTAAGGATGGTCTGACCCTGGTAGTTACCAGATGGAGTTCTTTCAATCAATAAGACAGCCTGAACTTCATCATTGTTAGAGAATTCCAAAGGTAACATCAAAGACATGACATTTCTGGTGGGGAAGAAGGAAGGTAAGGCATTGCGGTAGTCGTAGTTGACCATTCTGATGGCTTTTGAAATGCTTGCCTCTAATGATATTCTCAAATATGTGAATAAATTATCATTTTTCTCTACAAGTTTTTCTAATTTTGAGAAAAGCTTGTCTCTAGTGAAGGCGGACTTCTCTTTTTCGATCTGTTCAAGGAGACGATTCTCTTCTTTAAATGGTCTGACAAGGGTCTTTAAGAAATCGATAGGGAAGCGATCGAGGTTATCTAGGATGATGTGATGATAGTCGGTGTGAATATCGCTGTTTCCATCAAAGATGAGATCGTCATTGCTAGTTAGATAACTGGCTTTCAAAGGAAGAGGATTGAAATGTTCAACGACAATCTTACCTAAACCTTGACTTCCGGCTGTGGAAAAGCCTTGGAAGATATAAGGCTGAGGAATACTCTTGTCGCTGGACTTTTGTAAAATGGCATAGATATCTTCATAACTCTCGGTCTTCAATCCTGTGTTGAAGCAAGCAAAAGAAGAGGCCTTATCTTCCATCAGTTTGTTCTGTGAGAAGACCTGGTAGAAAGTATACTGCAGATAAATCTTTAAAATGATGTATTTATCCTTGGAATTGTGATAGCACCACTTTTCTTTTCTGGCAAGTTTAGCTAACTCAGCCATGGCCGCTTCATAATCATTAAAACGGATATGATCATCAAGACAGTCTTTGGCTTTTTCTTTATCGGAACCGACAAAGTTGAGATAGTAGGCATAAGTGGCACCCTTACCAGCCTTCTTGATAGAAGCAATCAGGGCTTCATTGTCCTTGGACTGGAAAGATAAGGGGAAGATAAAGGCATCATCCTTGGGTTTGAAGGACTTTTCTTTGTAGGCGGTAGTATAGTCTTTTAACAGAAGGGATATGATACTATCGTTATCAAGACCTAAGGAAGTGAATTCCTTGATGGATAAGATGAGATTATTAGGAACAAAGAAGCAGCCTTTTTTTGGTTCTGGAAGATGAGAAGTAGCTGTTTTGACCTTCTCTTCTTTCTTCTTTTCCGCATTCGGTGTCTTTTTCTTCAACTTCAGGAAAGTGACATTCAAAATGCTGGAATCATTCTCATCTTCTTCAAGATAAAGAATATCCGTTAAAGTCTCTAATAGTTTTCTCAGTTTCGAAAAGCCTAAAGCCTTGTAATCGATTTTGTTATCGACGAGATATTTGCTTACTCCGCTTAAAGGATAAGTCTCTCCGGGAAGGTACTGACTTAAAAGAAGCTGGGAAATCTTCTTTCTGCTTTTTTCATCTAACTTGGGTTTAGATGATTTTGCCTTTTTAGGCGTGGTTTCTTTTTCATCCTTAAAAGGATGCAGTGTTACGTAGACAATGCTATGATTCTTGACATCGGGTTGACAAGTCAGGAACGAACAATCACTAAGCAGTGATATCAATTTTTTATAACCATATTCCTGATAAGAAAATTTCTTGCTGTTGAGGTACATGGCCACAGTAGCAAGCGGAATTTTCTTTTCCTCTTGGAACCCCTGTTTGAGAAGATCATAGATGTCCGCTTTGTTTTGCAAAGATAACATTTGATTTTCTCTTTCTGTGCTGGGTTAAGGCACGTATTCATTATAAACAATTAGACTATCTAAAACAATAAAGGAAAACCCGGGATAGTCCCGGGCAATCACTATTTGCTATAGAGTAACCAGTTTAAATAATAATCCTTGGTTTCTTTTCCTAAGGGAAGAAGATCAAAATTGATGTTTCTTTCATATAAAGGACAGAGAATGGATTGTTTCGCGACGCGAGATACCATCTCGTCTTCATCATTCATCAAGTCCTCAATGAAACTAAAACAGTGTTCTAATTCTTCCTTGTCATTTTTTTCAAGACAAGCAAGAAGATAAGGAACAAAGATTTCCTCATAGAAAGAATAAGCTGGTGTATCTAAATCAAAAACGCCCTCTTTGATTTTAGTATAGGTTTGTTCTAAGACTGGAAATTCTAAAAGTAAGCGATGATTGAGTGGATCGTGTTTCATGATGTTACCCTAGTTCGATTTTATCATATTTTGTTCGTGGCGATATATAGTAAAAAGCGTGCGAAATGAAAAAACTGACATTCCGTTTTAGAGAATGTCAGGTTAAGTGTTAAAAAGTGAATCAACAGTAAGAGTTAAAGGGATTTGATTTCTTCTAGATATAAAGAAGCAGTCGCATCACTTGGCATTCTATAATCGCCTCTTGGAGACAAGGTAAGAGAACCAACCTTTGGTCCATCTGGTAAACAAGAACGCTTGAACTGCTGAGAGAAGAAACGAGAATAGAAACGTAACATGCTATTTTTCAAACTCTCTTTATCTACCTCTGGATAGGCTAGAGATGCTAAAGCAAAGATCTTAGAAGGTCTAAATCCATAACGGAGAAGGTAGAACATGAAGAAGTCATTTAAATCGTATTTACCGATCTTTTCTTCGGTCTTTTGAGCAATCTTACCATTCATGGAAGGCGTGAGTTCAGGAGAAATCGGGGTATCAAGAATGCTAAGCAGGGTCTTTTTTAATTCTTCATTAGCCATGGTAAGAGCATAAGTTCTGACAATATACTGGACCAAGGTCTTAGGAATAGAGGTGTTGACACCATACATGGACATGTGATCGCCATTGTAGGTGCACCAGCCAAGAGCAAGTTCCGATAAGTCACCAGTACCGACAACTAAGCCGCCGATATAGTTGGCGACATCCATCAAGATATAGGTTCTCATACGAGCCTGGGCGTTTTCATAAGCGGTGTCCCCTTCTCCCTGATAAGTCTCTGGATGACCGATTTGTTTTAAGTGAAGTTTGACTCCTTCACCAATTGGGGCAACTTTTGGTTCAATACCTAAACTCTTCATCAAGTTGATGGAGTTGGTATATGTCAAAGAGGAGGTATTTCCTTCATTTGGCATGGTGTAGCCGATGATTTCAACTCCCTTTACTATTTTGCTTGCTTCATGACAGACAAGTAAGGCGAGAGTGGAATCAAGACCACCAGAGATGCCGATGACGAGTTTCTTGATTCCGGTATTTTTGATACGGGTAGCTAAGCCATGAGCCTGAATGGTAAGGATGTCTTGACATCTTTCTTTTCTGGCTAAGTCATCTTCGGGGACAAAAGGCATACGAGAGATAGAATAGTTCTTGTCCTTGAGTAAAGAAGTGACTTCTTCTGGCGTGATATCTCGTTTTCCACCCATCGGTTTACAATGGGTTGAGATATAGTCATAGTTTTCATTTCCTTCATTGACAAAAGTAGACTGATGGAGACGGTTATAGGAATTCTCTTCTAAATCGACGATGGCTTTGATGACACTGTTTTCCTCAGGGAAGATCATCTCATTAAGAAGTCGACCGTTATTGGCAATCATGCAGTGGCCTGAGAAGACTAAATCCTGACTGGATTCATTCATGTTAGAAGAAGCGTATAGATAGGTGCAATAACCTTCACCAGAAGCCAAAGTAACCATCTTTCTTCTATATTCCTTCTTGCCGATAATTTCATTCGATGCGCTTGGATTGACGATGATATTGGCTCCGGCAAGAATGGCATCTCTTGAAGGTTTGTTGACCACCCACATGTCTTCACAGATTTCTGTTGAGATGATGGCGTTTGTCTCATGGTCGACAAATAAAAGATTGCAGCCAAATGGGCAAATAAAACGAGAAGTTTCTAACGTTTCAGAAAAGATGTCTTTTCCAGAAGCAAACCATCTCGATTCATAGAATTCACCATAGGTAGGCATATGAATCTTTGGAACAATACCAAGAATGCGACCATTTGAAAGATAAGCGGCAACATTGTAGAGTTTGTTTTTAAAACGGATTGGTAAACCGACAACTACAGTGTTATTTAAGCCTAAAGTAGCTTCAGCAATTCTGGATAATTCTTTTTTTGCTTCATCAAGCAAGGCTTCCTGAAAGAAAAGATCCTGACAGGTATAACCAGTAAGGCAAAGTTCAGGAAAAACAAGCAAGGATAAATCCTGATTCTTCTTGATCATCTCAATGATGCTAGAAGCGTTATATTTTGGATCTCCAATCTTTAAAGATGGAATAAGACAACCAACTTCCAAATACGTGTTTTTCATTTTGACTCTTTTCCTTTCTAACCAAGGTAAGATTTCTTGAGGAACAAATGGTTTTACTTCTGCTAATTTGTTTTCTTCAAGCAAGGCTCTGATCTTGCTTGAAGAGATGTTTTGATATATCTCTGGTGTATCGATAAAGAGGAATTGTTCTTTTCTCTTTTTCAGATAATCGCTTTTATTGATGATAGAAGAGATATCATCATGATTTCTTTTCATCACAATGATACCAAATTCCTTTAAGATTTCATCGATATATAGCCATTTACTTTCTAAGCCTTCTAACCAATCACTGCCCATAAGAAGTTTTAAATCATAGCCTTCTTCTTTTAGTTTTCTAAGTGTGAAGTAAGTGCGGGATTGTTCTTTCTCTTTGATCTCAATATCTGAGATGATCATCCAGGGGTAGTGTTTTGCCGTGGCTTTTAACATATCAAATCTCTCTTTTTCAGTGTAGGAAAAAGATTTTCCTTCCGTATGGAGGATGTACTTTGACTTGCTGGGAACAAAGATGACATACTCATAACCAAGAGACTTTCTCACTTCATCGACAAGATGAATGTGAGCTAAAGTCAATGGATTAAAAGCGCCACCGAAAAAGAGAGTTTTTTTCATTTAGATGGTTCCGCCATGAAGTTTGGCGTATAAGTCTTCACGTAAATTGTAGACTGCTTCGGTCAAATCGACATAATGCTTATGGGGAAGTTCAGGTCTGAGTTCCGATTCCCAGACTTTGTTTTCCAGCTGGTCTTTGACAAAGGCCTTCTTTTCAGCGATGGAAGGAAGCTTAGCGACAAGTTCACCATTGACGATATAAGGAACTAAGATCTTTTCTACCTTGAATGGAACAATGGTTCTTCTGCGGTGGAAGTCTTCGGTATCGAAATTGATGATCTTTAAAGGCTGACCTTCTTTGATTTCCTCACCATCAAGAGCGATGATATCGCACTGACCCTTACCTTCTTCATCATAGACTCGATAAGCCATAAGCTTACCAGGGATGATCGCCTTGATGGCAGAATCAGAACATTTCATCTTTGGCGTATAAGTGCCATCGGCATTCTTGACCGCAACAAGCTTATAGACACCGCCAAAGACTGGGTCGGTAGCAGAGGTGATCAGGTTTTCACCGACACCATAGCTATCAAACTTGGCGCCTTCATAGATTTCCATATCGGCCATCTTCTTTTCATCCAAAGAGTTAGAAGCGACAAGTTTGATATAGGACTTGCCAGCTTTGTCTAAGGCTTTTCTTAGTCTCTTATAGGTTCTAGCTAAGTCACCAGAGTCGACACGAGCAGACTTGACTCTCTTGTTTGGATCATCAGGATATTTCTCGATGAGGTAGTCATCAAGCTTGATGAGGTTTGGAAGACCGGATTCAAAAACATTATAGGTATCCAAAAGCAAAGAGACATTGTTTGGATAAGTATCCGCAAAAGCCTTGAAGGCATCATATTCGGTTGGGAAGAATTCAATAAAGGAATGAGCGACGGTGCCAACAGCTTTGACATCGCTACCATACTTCATTTCGGCAAGACAGTTTGCAGTACCGATACAACCGCCAAGAATGGCCGCATAGGCACCCTCATTACCAGCGGATTCACCCTGAGCACGTCTGGTACCAAATTCCATGACGTTTCTTGGGGTGTGGGTGGCAAGGCCAGAGATTCTAGTAGCCTTAGTAGCGATAAGAGAGTGGAAGTTCATGGTCTGAAGAAGGTAGGTTTCAATCAAGATGGCACCGACCATGTCGCATTCGATACGAACCATAGGAACCTGGGGATAGCAGACACTGCCTTCTTTTAAGGCATACATGTCACCTTTCCAGTGATAGTTTCTCAAATAAGTGAGGAATTCCTCACTCATACCTTTGGTTCTGAGATAGACGATATCTCTTTCGGTGAAATGATATTCAAGCAAGAACTTGGTCAAGGCTCTCTGACCAGCAGAGATGGAATAACCTTTGTTATCTGGGTTTTCTCTGAAGAACATGTCAAAGACCATGATGGTATCCTTAAAGCCATGTAAAAACAGGGAATTCGCCATTGAGAATTCATAGAAATCAGTTACCATTGCAGGGTTGTCGTAATCTTCGTCGGCAATATATGGTTCAACGTTAATAGCCATAGTGTAATCTCCTTGGAAACAATTGTTTCATGCTATATTTTAGCCTCTCCATTATAGAGGGAAATGACCTCTACTGCAAATAAAGTTGTTCAATCATGATATTCATATCATGAAATGGACAAGCGTTGAATATCATTTCAAAGGAAAACCAGGTCATAAGAACTATGACCTGGAACAAAAGGGTTAACAGAAAACTAGTTTCTAGGTTTCTTTAAGATGTAGGAAATACCAAAGGTTTCACATCCGGTATGACAAACAATAATGGCGCTGGCGGTGGTGGAATATAAAATCTGATCGCCAATCAGAGGCTGAAGTTCCTTAAGGGATTTCTTGATCTGCTCTTCTGATTCAATCTGAGCAAGAAAGACCGGGTAATTGAGATCGATATTGTTGTTTTTTAAATCCTCTTTGAATTCTTCAAGAAGTCTTTTGACACCTTTGGTGATGTCTTTTCCTCTCGTCAGGGCTTTGACTTCTAGTTTTCCATCCTTGTGATGAATGATCGGATGAATGTGGAATGTGTTGGCAAAAAGATAGGCAAGACCGGAACATCTTCCACCTTTATATAGCCAGGTCATGTTATCCACAACAAAATCCATGATGACTCTCTTTGCTCTGTCTTCATGGTTAGCAATGATTTCCTCAACGGAAAGATTCTTCTTGAAATCTTCCATGATGGCGATGGCTTCAAGACCTTGGCCCGTTACTAATGATAAGGAATCAAGGATGGTGATTTTATCCTTTAGTCCCATTTGGATAACGGCCATATTCATATAGGAAAACTCACTAGACGTCTTAGAAGAAATCGGTAAAACAAAAAGATGATCATGTCCGTCTAGCTCTCTTTTCATGACATCCATCAAGTCTCCAATAGATTGGGTAGAAGTTTTGGGAATGGTGTTTGTCTTTCTAGCGATAGACAAGACCTCTTCGACGCTGATTTCTTTGCGGTCGATATATTCTTTATTATCTAAATGGATGATCAGATTGGTCATGCCATAATCATAATTCTTACCAATTTCTTCTGGGATGGAACAACTTGAGTCGACTAATAAACGATAGTTTGCCATAGAGGTCTCCTTAAGATATAATGGGGTGGTGACAATTGTCACCACATCAAAATATCATGTTTTCCACTAAAAACCTAAGGGTCATGGCAAACGAGGAGAAAGTGTCATATGACAAAGAAAATTTATCAGAATCACAACGACGAATTAAAAGAAATCACCCTGCATTCTATTGAGACGGCTTTAGCTTTGCTGATGAAAGAAAAGGACTTAGAAGAGATTTCCATCACCGACATCTGTCGTAAGGCAGGAGTCAGTCGAAACGCCTTTTATTCCCACTTCAAAAGCAAGAACGATATCTTTGATCATATCCTACTTGAAATCAACAAAGAGGTCGTCAAGGATAACGACATCATGTTTGATATCAAGAATCTGAATCTGGATTTCTATGAAAGAATATTTAGTGCTTTAGAAGACAAGATGGATATGTTAAAGATCTATGTCAACGCCGGGTTTCAGTATCGTCCAATCATGCAGGCGTATTATTCCTTGCGTCTAAAGCAGGTGGAAAGAGAAGAGAGAAGAAAAAGAATGTGCTGGTTGTCCGGCATTGAAGTGTTGATCATGGATTGGGTCAACGATAGAAAAAGAGATTCCGTGAAAGAAATCTCTTTGTTCGCTTATCAAAAACTTACACCGATTCTAAAGAAGAATTTCTAAGGCCATCATGACAACAAAACCAAGCATGAAAGACCATAGACCATAATGCTCATAGCCACCTTTTCTCGATTCTGGTAATAATTCATCCAAGGTGACATAGATCATGGCGCCAGCAGATATGGCAAGAAGCCAAGGGGTGATAAAGGCAAGCTGTGCTAAAAATAGACCAATGAGACCAAATAACGGTTCGACAATACCAGAAGCGGTACCAAAAAGGAAACTCTTATGTTTGCTTAAACCATCCGAGAACATCGGGATAGAAACAGCCGCACCTTCAGGAACATTCTGAATGGCAATACCGATAGCCAGAGATAAGGCTGCCCACATCAAGGCGGCCTGATTTTCTCCTCCGCGCAGGGCAAGACCACAGGCAAAACCAACCGATAGACCTTCTGGGATATTGTGCATGGTGACAGCTAAGAAGAATTTCAGATTTTTGCTGATGGAAGAAGGCATACCTTCTTCGACACCGGTATTCTGGTGGAAATGCGGTACCACTTTATCCAAAAGCCACAAAAGTGCCCCACCAAGAAGAAAACCTGCAATCGGTGCTAACCAGGCAAAGTCTGGAAAATAGGTGTTGCTTTCTTCAATAGATGGAAGAATCAAGCCGAAAAACGAAGCGGCGATCATGATGCCACCGGCAAAACCAAGGATCATGTTGCTCGTCTTATCGGACAATCCATGGCGGAAGAAGTAGACAAAAGAACTACCGATGGTTGTCGCTAGGAAGATGATACCTAGAGAAATCACAGAAATGATTGTAGGATTCATACCTTACCTCCTTTTTACTCACAGAAAAGAATAGTTACAACTTGTAAACTATTATACGTTAGAGTATATGAAAAATAAAATTGATATCTGGCTGATTTGAATCAACCGGATAATGATAATGCTTCAGGTAAAGGATGTCAATAGAAAAGTTAGTTAAAACTAACCTAAATAGTTCTAGATTCAAAAAAGAGGATTTCTCCTCTTTATTCGTATCGGATTTCATCGATTAAGCCATAGTGGTACATCGCCTTAGCAAACCCGTCATCATCGATATCAGCAGTGACAAAGTCAGCCACTTTCTTTAATCTCTGACAGGCGTTACCCATGGCGACACCAAACTTGGCTTGGGAGACCATCTCGATATCATTCGCGTCATCCCCGATACATAGACAATCCTGCATATCCCAACCATAGTGATTCATGGTGGCTTTAGCACCTCTAGCTTTATCACAATCTTTTGGCATGATGTAGACGGCATATTCATCCCATCTAGCCGTCTTACATTTCTTCAAGTGTGGTAAGAACAAGGATTCATCAAAAGCATCACAATACGCAATCGCCTGATAGATGACTCTGTCATAGTGGTCAGGGAAGGTGCGAGGCTGAGGAAATCTGGTTCCATATTTCTCATGAGCGGAGATGACTCTTTCATCGATCATGTTGATGTGACCTTCTTTTTCCTCAATCAGAGTAAGGCCGAATTTCAAACGCTTGGCAAATCTGACCAGGGCATCGACAACATCGCTGGGAATCGGATGAAGGAAGATGGATTCATGATTGACGATGGCTTGAGCACCATTCATGGAGACGATGCCATCTGGTTTGACAAAATCATAAGCGCCGGATTTGCGGATGAGGTATTCGTTTCTTCCTGAGCACAGGAAAAACTTGATGCCTTTTTTCTGCATATCCGCGACAGCATTGATAGCTGAGACGGGAACTGTTTTTGTCTTGTGAGAAAATAATGTCTGATCAATATCAGAGAATACAGCTTTGACTAACATGAATGAAACCTCGATTAGTTTTTAAGGAGAGATTATACGCTTGTTCCTCGTTAAAGGGAAGAGGAAAGTAGACTGATGATACCAAAGAGGAATAAAAACTGGGCGGCAAGATAACTTGCCATGATATAGAAATCTCTTCGTTTGACATCTTTGATGAACATGGTGTAGGTAAGGAAGGAATCCGAGATGATGAATAATACCATACCGGCTACACCATACCACATGAGACTTAGTCCGCTTGAGACCATCAGGATGTTGAATCCTAAATCCATAAAGAGGATGGTCATATATAGACAACCGCATAAGGCAAGTGGGATTTCGGCTTTGATGACAAGGCGGATAGCAAAAAACATACAAACAGCAAAGACAAAGCCTACCAAAGAGAAGATGATATAGTGGTTTTGATGCATCAGACCTTTGTAAGTGAGAATAGATATCATCTCCATGATATAGAAGAGATGATTTAAGCCAAAGGTCAATAAGCCAAGATAGACACATGCTTTCTTATCCTTGAAGATAAAGCATATGTCTCCTAAAAGACCAAAGAAACATCCAAGATAGAGAAATGGTTGCATCGGGAATAAGAAGAGACAAAGAAGGGTCGCTACAAACATCAGAAATGGTTTGACGATTTTTCTTGCTTTATCAGCCTCGATAAAGGCAAAGAACAGTTCGGCGACAGTTAAGAGGGCAAAGAGAATGGAAAAAACGATGATGAGAGTCATCTCGTTGTGGTTTACAAAACCTAAAGATTCCACGTTCATAAAAATAACCTCTTTTTTATTTATTATAGCCTTTTGCCTAATAAAAAGAAAGAAGGGAAGATGATTGAAAGACTGACAAGCCCGTTTGAATAGACAAAAAGCCAGGTAAGATGACCTGGCTACAGGGGAATATCATGAAATGGAATGATAGATTTATTTGGCAAAGGAAGGCTGATATTATATGGAGGCAATGGAGGATTTTGATATCACAAAGATCACTGAAACTAAAAGCAGGCAATGGGTTACTCCATTGCCTGTTTTGATTTCAAGAAATTAAGAACTCTTCTTGTTCAGTTTAGCTAATCTTCGGGCTTCTTTCACCGAGCCAACTCTTTCATGTTGATGAAGTTTCCAGTATTCGGCAAGATTCTTTTCATATTTTCCTGTGCGCGAAGGATCAAACTTGTAGAATTTGGTGCCCACAAGTTCACTAGGAAGATATTCGAGATATTCTTGTGTATCCCATTCGGTATAAGGATAGGCATCTTCTTCATCGACATTGGCTCTGGTAAGTCTGAGATAATCTCTGACTCTGATTGGTGAGTTATCGACCATCGCCATAGCCTCTTCAATGGCTAGGGTAGCCGCTTTGGATTTGGGCGATAAGGCTAAATCACAAACGGCAAAGCCGAGTGGAATCTGCGCCTCTGGTAGGCCGACCTGGCGAGCGACTTCACAAGCGTTGATACAACGATCCACGGCCGTGGGATTAGCAAGACCAACATCCTCATATGCGGTAACCATCAGTCTTCTGATGACGCCTTCAAGGTCCCCAGACTTCAACAGCTTGGCTAGATAATAGATGGCCGCATCAACTTGGGAGCCACGAATGCTCTTCTGGAAAGCGGAAACGGTGTCATAGTGTTCATCTTCATCCTTGTCAGAAAGATAGTTAGGCATGTTGCTGATTTCTTTTGTATCTTCAAGGGTGATGAGATGACTAGATGAATAACTTAAAGCGACAGCTTCAAGTTGGTTATAGGCAAAACGCATATCTCCAGCTGAGATTTTAGCAAGATAGTCTAATGCCTCAGGTTCAAATTTACGGTTGTTGTTTAATCCCTCAGGGCTCTCTAGGGCTCTTTGTAGACCAAGTCGTACCTGTTCTGGTTTTAAGGATTCTGTCTCTAATAGACGACAACGAGAACGGATGGCTGGGTTAAGAGAGATTAAAGGGTTAGCGGTGGTACATCCGATTAAATAGAAGTCACCATTTTCTAGATGAGGTAAAAGCAAATCCTGTTTTCCTTTATCGAGACGATGGATTTCATCGATGATGACAATGCTGGGTTGGAAACGAATGGCTTCCTCAAAAGCCTGTTCCATCTTGGCTTTGTTATCAATGACGGCATTTAGCTGGATGGCATTGATTTTATAGGTGTTCGCAAATGCTCTTGCTAAAGTAGTCTTTCCGGTTCCGGGAGGACCATAAAAGACCATGCTTAAAAGAGACTGGCTGGAAAGCAGTTTGTTTAAAAAGGCGATGAGTTTTTCCTGACCTAAGACTTCATCAAGAAGACTAGGTCTCATGCGGAATGCCAGTGGTTTATCAATCATTATCTTGTTTGAGAATTTCTATGATTGCCATGAATAAGGCGGTCATGTCCTTAGAGGCCTTTTTACCCATAGCGATGACTTCTTCATCGCTGAGCTTGTTATCGGATAAGCCAGTACATAAGTTGCTGATTAAAGAAAAGCCGACAGTCTTTAAGCCCATGTGAGCTCCAACCAAAGCTTCGATTGCTGTTGACATACCGCAGGCAGAAGCGCCGAGTTTGATTGCCATCTGAACTTCCGCTTTAGATTCATATTGTGGGCCAGCAAACTGTAAATAGGTACCCTGCTTGATCGGTAAGCCAAGTTCTTTACCACGGAGGATGATCTTAGTGGTCAAAACGTTATCATAGACATCGCTCATATCAGGAAATCTAGGACCGAATTCATCGATGTTTGCTCCATATAATGGAGATGGCATGAAGGAGGTGATGTGATCGGTGATGACCATTAAATCACCAGGGTGGAAATTTGCGCCACAGCCGCCAGCGGCATTCGTCAAAAGAAGATATTTGATGCCGAGCAATTTCATCAAGCGTATCGGGGCAGTGACCTCTTCGCTAGTATAGCCTTCATAATAGTGAAGTCTTCCTTGCATGAAGACACAAGGAACACCTTTTAAGGTACCAAAGATAAACTGGCCTTTATGAGCTTTGTTGGTAGAGACTGGAAGAGAGGGAACATCCTTATAAGGAATGGTCGCGACCACTTCCATCTCATTTACCAAATCTCCTAAACCGGAACCTAAGACAGCGCCGACTAAAGGTTTAAATGTGGTTTTGCTACGGATGTAGTCAGCCATCTTAAGATAATCTTCATATTTGTATTTCATAAGCGAATCCTTTCGAAGTATTAATATTCTAATCTATAATAAGAAAAAGTATAATAGTTATATGCGTATTTTAATTCAGGAATGCCTCAAGGCTAGTGTGACGATCGATCATGTTGTTCATGGAGAAATCGATGAGGGTGAAGTCATCTTTGTCGGTTTTACTTCTGATGATAATGAAAAGATTATCGATAAGATGATCGATAAACTTCTGAAACTGAGAATATTTGAGGATGAAAACGGTAAAACAAATCTCAATTTAGCTTCTCATGGTGGTAAAATACTATGCATTTCGCAATTTACCTTATACGCGGATGTCTCACAAGGAAATCGCCCTAGCTTTGTCAAAGCCTTGGGTGGAGAGAAATCCAAACCGCTATATGATTACTTCTGCAAGAAGTTGAGTGAATTAAGACCAGATACCCAATATGGTGTCTTTGGTGCGGATATGAAAGTGAGTCTGATCAATAATGGTCCTTTTACCATTATGCTAGATTCTCAGGAGGTCATGAAATAATATGTCAAAGAAAGTACTCCTAGGCCTTTCTGGAGGCGTCGATAGTGCAGTCTCTGCCTATCTCTTGAAGAAGCAAGGTTATGAAGTCACCTGTTGCTTTATGCGCAACTGGGATAGCATCACCAACAATGATATTGAAGGTAACCCAACTCTCTCGGGTTCAAAATGTTCCCAGGAATTCGATTATGATGATGCGGTAGAAACAGCTTTTGAACTCGAACTGCCAATCATTCGCAAGGATTTCATCGATGAATACTGGAAGGAAGTCTTCCAGCAGTTCTTGGATACTTATAAAAAAGGTTATACACCTGATCCTGATGTCTTCTGCAACAAGTATATCAAGTTTGGCCACTTCTATCAGTATGCCAAATCCTTAGGCTTTGATACTATCGCCATGGGCCATTATGCTATGCGAATTGATGAAAACCACGAATCTCATCTCTACAAGGCGTTTGATAAGAACAAGGACCAGTCTTATTTCCTTGCTCAGATTTCTAGCGAACAGTTGTCGCATTGTCTTTTCCCGCTGGAAAATCTCACTAAGCCTCAGGTTCGTGAGATTGCCCAACAGGAAGGCTTATCTGCTGTCATGCACAAGAAGGATTCGACCGGTGTCTGTTTTATCGGAGAAAGAAACTTCAAGCAGTTCTTGCACAATTATCTTCCTAGCAAGCCAGGTGACATCATCGATATCACCAACAATCAGGTCTTGAAGAAACATGATGGTGTCTTATATTATACGGTTGGTCAACATCGTGGACTTGATATCGGCGGTATCAAAGGTAGAAAGATGGATCCTTATTTTGTTGTCGGTAAGGATATTGAAAAGAATGTTCTTTATGTCGCCCAAGAAGAAGGAAACACGTACCGCAAATCCTATCGCTGTATGATCGATCATCTCAACTGGATCGGTATGGATATGCCGCTTGAGACAACAGAGTTGAACTGCAAGTTCCGCTATCGCGGCAAGGATATGCCTGTCAAGTTTACTCCTCGTCCTGATTATGAATCCGCCTATCTTGATTATGATGGCTATGATTATATCGCCAAGGGTCAGATTGCGGTTTTGTATTTAGGAGACCGCTGTTTGGGTTCTGGTATCATCGAAGAGACTTTTGATCAAAATTTAGAAAAAATCCTTTATTAACATTGATATTTTTCATCTTTTTCTTGCATAAAAAGAAGCTTCATAGTAAAATTTATTTCGGCTTTAAATTTTATAAAAGAAATGGGGTGAGTTACATTGCCAAAGACAGTTGTCAGAGATGGTGAAACCTTAGACATCGCCATGAAGAGATTCAAGCGTCAGGTCAACAAGGCTGGTACCATTCAGGACTACAGAAAGCACGACTTCTTCCTTAAGAAGGGTCTCAAGAGAAAGCTTAAGTCCGAAAACGCTAGAAGAAAGCATTAATTCGATTCTAGTCATCAATGAGAGGTTTCTTCGGAAACCTCTTTTTTCTTTTCTATACTAGTTTTTCTTTTCCTAAATAGCTATAATCTCCATGTTATGAAATCACTAAAAGATTTATTGATTCTTGGACCAGGCCCATCTTCTTCTCACACCATTGGACCATATCGTATTGCTAAGGCTTTCTTAGAAGAAATTCAAGATAAGGAAGTCGAGAAAGTGGAAGTCACCCTTTATGGCTCTTTGGCTATGACTGGTAAAGGACATGCCACCGATGACATCATCAAAAAAGCCTTGGAAGGAATTCCAAGTGAAGTTTTCTTTAAACCGACATTTCAGGATATCTGCCATCCTAATACCATGGATTGTCTAGCCTATCTTAAGGATGGTAAACAATATCAGAAACGATTTAATTCCATCGGCGGAGGCGCCTATATTGAAGAAGGTAAACCCCGCATGGGAAAAGAAGTCTATCCTTTCTCTACCTTTGATGGGTTAAAGAAATACATGGAAGAACAAGAACTTACCGATATCTATGAAGTCATCCTTTCCCTAGAAGGAGAGGATATCCTATCCTATGGTAAAGATATGCTTCTTCATTCCTTTCATACCATTCAGGATGCCTTGGAAAAAGAAGGTACACTTCCTGGCCCATTGAAACTAAAACGTGTGGCCAAGAAGGTCTATAACAGGGCCAAAGAAACCAAAGATGATACCGATAAACGCATCATGTTTCTTACCGCCTACGCCTACGCCACAGCAGAAGCCAATGCCAATAATGAGATTATTGTCACGGCCCCTACCTGTGGAGCAGCCGGAGTGGTTCCTTCTGTCTTATTCTACGAATGGAAAAACCATAAACATAGCTTAAACGACCTTGCTAAGGCTTATTTAGTCGGTGCCTTAGTATGTAACTTCATCAAGGAAAATGCGGCTGTTGCCGGTGCTATTTTAGGCTGTCAGTCCGAAATTGGTTCCGCGGCAAGCTTTGCTGCTGCCTCTCTTGCTTACCTCTATCAGCTTTCTTCCTATCAGGTGGAATATGCTGCTGAGGTCGCCATGGAGCATTTCTTAGGATTGACTTGTGATCCTGTGGATGGCTATGTTCAGATTCCTTGTATCGAACGAAACGGTGTAGCCTCCATTCACGCTTATACGAGCTATCTCTACGCGAGAAATATTTCCCTTTATCGCAAGAACAAAGTGTCTTTTGATAACGTCATCAAGGCCATGAAGGAGACAGGTGACGAACTTCCTAGTGATCTTAAAGAGACTAGCCTTGGCGGTCTAGCCAAGATCATTTGCTAGAAATCGACACCCTCAAAACCAAAGCTGACGTTAGAAATGTTGGCAGCCTTGAAATCAAATTCAAAAACGTTTCTCGATACTAGCACATTATCGTAATACAAAGATGCTGTTAAGCCTCCGCCTTGCGCGAAGGCTTTTTTGTAATTGGCAATCATATGGGTAGCCATTTCTGAAAACGGCGTGGAAGGAGAGTTGTTTCCCACAATCGCCTGATAACTGAGCATGTTAACGAGATAACTTCTGCTGAATTTTTCTACGCCATTGCTCCTGATTATATTGCTAAGGTATAAAAAAGCACGGCTCATCATCTTGGATCTGGCGTTAGTGACGGATGTCTTTTCGGGTATGCCGTCTAAATCCGCGTCATAAAAGACATTGTTGGTATCGTTTGTGTTTTGTAAGACGATTTTTGGGAACAAGGATTCCCAGGTTGAAAAACTGCTATTTCCTTTTTCAAAAACGATGCCTTTGACTTCCGCTGTGAATTCTTTTTTCTCACCTTTGGAACCGATGGAATAAGTCGGTGTGGTGACATCAAGAAGAACAGGGAAACCTTCGCTGAATTTGGTGGTGGAGAATCTGACTCCACCCTTATCGAGCAGTTTTCTGGTGTAATTGATACTTAGACTTGCTCTTACAGCAGGATCTTCCTTGCAGACCAGGGTGTAGTCTAAAGTTCGACCAAATGGTTTAAGACAGTGTAGTTTGATTTCCTTATTCTCTTCATCCAAAGTGGTGGTGACATAACTATAGGGATCTTCTCCACTTCCCCAGTCCTGATATTCGTATTCGTCACTTTCTTGACTAGACCAGTCTAAGTAAGTGACAAACGAATATCCTTCCGCTTCTTCAGGACTGACGGTGTAATTAAAGAGGATCGAATCAGAACCATCGGCATTTTTGATGACGCGCTTGTTAGAGATTTTCAAGTTGACAAGCTCGCTGACCTCTAATTGCTTACTATCTCCACGAGGAGAATTTATCCCGTGTGAGATAGATAGCAATGTAGCAGATAAGGATAAAGAGAACATCAACATCGACAACACGACTTTTCGACTTTTCATTTTCATCTTGTAATACCTCACTTGTGGGTTTTCCCTTTGCTATAGATATCCTGAAAAAAGCCGTGCTTTTATAAAAATTACATAAAAAAAGAGAGAGGAACAGGCCTCTCTCTTTACGAATCGATAATATTGTTATGAGTGACTAGACCAGCTTACGAATCTTTTCAGCGAGGACTTCTGGTGTGAAACCAGACTCGGCGATTACTTCGCCAGG
>JAEEGL010642006.1_pt1 | contig 29600 bp, 20 predicted proteins | sample 9134231 | NCBI WGS metagenome assembly JAEEGL01 (sample SAMN16246548, study PRJNA631951) | gut metagenome | biome: gut microbiome; feature: rumen; material: fiber-attached | host: Bos | place: Iran: Karaj | collected 2018-10
ATTGCGCCACCCTCCTGTGCCTGCTCGCCAACCAGGCGATGGACGAGCGGCGGATCGTGACCTTCCCCGACGAATACAAGATCCCTTACATGAAATTCTAGCGCGCCATGAAACCGATCATCATAGACTCCAAGTTCATCAAGCGAGAACTGCTTATCCTGCTGGGGTGTTTCATCGCCGCCGTACTTTTCGACTTGGTAGGGATCATCTTGTACAAACGGCCGGCCATCGAACTCCTGACCACCATCGGTTACGAAGTAGTCATCGCCCTCGGTCTCTACGCCTTCCTGACGCTGGTCAGGATTCTTGTTTTTCTGGTTTCGCTTCCTTTTAGGAAGAACCGGTAAACCCTGCTCAATAGAGGGAAACTGCGACCGGGCGGAGTTGTGGATCACGCTCCATCGCCTGCGGATTGGTGCCGGGAATACCCTGCGGGATTTCCTGGCCGATCAGGGAGAAGAGTTGCGTCCAGTAGAGGGGGAATTCTCCTTCCGCATTCTTGAAGTTCATGGGAGCAGAGGAGAAGATACGGCTTCCGTCCTCCGTCAGATAGCTGACCTGAACCAGTTCGGTGCAATACAAAGCCCCATTGTCCGGCAGGAAGGCGACGTCATAGGGCGTACCCAAAAATACCTTAGCCCGCTCGACGGCCATCGCGGCCGGTTTGTCATCCTTCAGCCTCATTACCTCAAACACCGGCAGGGAGCCATCCTTCAGCGTGAATTGGGTCAGGAAAGTATCCAAGGGATGGCGATCCACCCCATATTTGATGGTCGCATCGATGATCCAGGTCTGCCCGTCCTCCACTTCCGCGATCGCGACATGGATGAGATTCAGACTGTCGGCCGTGCCGGTCGCCGCCGTAATGGCTGCATCCATCGAATCTTCTTCCAGGGAATAACTGGCCGGAATCCCGACAAAGATCAAGTCACCTGTCTTCAGCTGAGCATCCTGCTGCCGGGCGCAGGAAAGGGTCAAACACGCACAGAGTGCCAGAAATAGAGTCAAACGTTTCATGCTGCGAAGATAAGTCATTTTCTTGCAAAAGAATTTGCTTTGGGTCAAAAAAGTAGTATCTTTGCAGTCCCAATCCTCTGGATGTAGCGCAGTTGGTAGCGCACCTGGTTAGGGACCAGGAGGTCGCTGGTTCAAGTCCAGTCATCCAGACACAAAAAAGCAGGCACTTCATGCCTGCTTTTTTGGTTTGGTGACCAAGATTTACATCCGCCGCTTCGTGTCCGCTCCGGCCCCGGTGCCGCGGTACTTGCTTTGGGCGGCGTTGAAGTTGTAGCGTAGGGACAGTTCGACCCGCTGCCTATCCATCATGTTGGACTGGTGAATGGTGTGGTTGCCGAAATCCGTATCCACGGTGTTTTTCATGAATCCTCCCAGATCCGACCCCTCCAGGCGCAGGATAAGGGACCCGTCGGAAAGGAGCGTCTTCTGCACGGCAGCCGTAATGCCTTGATGAGACCGGGCGTCTTGGCCAGCACGTCGACAGCCGTACCCACGTTTTCCAGCACAGAGCCACGCACGTTTGTCTGCAAGCCTTCTCCGGTCAGCCGGGTCTAGATATTGCGTCTGATAACCCAGTATGGCTACCATCAGGATGCCATCAGCCTCTTTCGTCACGAGTTGGAACGTGCCGTCTTCTTTGGTAACAGCCCCGCACACCACGGTTGAATCCGAGCGGGATAGAAGAGCGACGCTGGCATACGCGACCGGCTCCCCCTTTCCGTTTATGACTTTTCCTTTCCAATCCTCCGCCGCATACACTGCCAAAGATCCGATCAAGAAGATCAACGTCGCTGAGAGCCAGCGTCTCATATTGAATCTACTTTTCAGATTCTTTCTTCTCCTCAGAAGAGAAAAAGCGCCACTGGAAGAGGATCAGGTAGAAAGCCCCGACCGTGACACAGCTATCCGCAAAATTGAACACCGGATCAAAGAAGGTAAAAGGCCGCCCCCCCACCACGGGCAGCCACTGCGGCAACGTCGTGTCAATCAGCGGAAAATAGAGCATGTCCACGACCCGGCCCTGCATAAAGGGCATATGGGGCGTGAAGATCAAGCCATAAAAGAGACAGTCGATGATGTTGCCCATCGCTCCGGCTGCGATCAGGGTCAGCCCGACCAAAACCCCGGTCGGGACCGACTCTTTCTTAACAAGCCGGGAAATCCACCAGCTGAGCGCACCGAAGAGACAGATCCGGAAGAAGGTCAGGAAGTACTTCCCGATCGCTCCGCCAAACTTCATCCCGAAGGCCATACCTTCGTTCTCGATGAAGAGGATCTGGAACCAATTGCCGATGACGCTGAAATGCTCGCCGATCGACATGTTGGTCTTGACCAGGATCTTGATCACCTGATCAATCACAACGAGGGCGACTCCCAGTATCAGCAGTTTTTTCCCTTTGGAGAGCGCCATACCCGGATCAGTTCTTTCCGGACTTGGCCAGCATCTCCTTGGCCTCAACGGTCAAGGTAGCGTGCGGGACTAGACGAAGCCTTTCCTTCGGGATCAGCTTGCCGGTCACACGGCAGACGCCATAAGTTTTGTTCTCGATCCGGGCAATCGCAGCTTCCAAGTTCTGGATGAACTTGTACTGGCGCTGGGCGAGAGCACTTGCTTCCTCCTTGGACAGCTGGTTGGCGCCATCATCCTCAACCGTCTTGAAGGACGGGGAGGTATCTTCGATGTCGTTGCTGCCGTTGTGCATGACAACGTGACGGAGCTTGTTGTACTCAGACCTTGCCTTCTCAAGCATGCCTTCGATGATGACACGGAACTCGGCAAGTTCTTCATCAGAATAGCGGGTCTTCTCGACCGGCTGTTCTACTTGAGCGGGTTTCTTTTTTTCAGCCATATTCGTATCTTTTATGACGTTTATCTTGATCGGGGTTTCACTCCACTCAACCTCCACGGCAGAGGCGGGCGCCTCGGACAGCGGCCCGAGATCGACCGACAAAGCGAGGGTCTGTGAAGCGAGATAATCTTTATATGAGGCCAGCGAGGCGGCGATCTCCTCGGCATCCTGCCCATCGGCATAGATGCTGACACGGACCTTGTCCGTCACCTCGAAGCCGCTGTCCTTGCGGATATTCTGAATGCGGTTGACCAATTCACGGGCCACGCCTTCATTGCGAAGCTCGTCCGTGACCTCGATATCCAAGGCGATAGTGAGCGAGCCTTCCGAGCCTACCAGCCAGCCGGGCATGTCCTCGGAAGAGATCTGGTAGTCACCGGGGTTCAACTCCACGGGACCGGAAGGCAGGGCCACCGTATAGCTGCGCTCTTCCGTCTCAGCGGCCAGAATATCAGAGATCGTCTGCTGATCGAAAGAAGCGAACGCAGCCGCGATCTCCTTCATCTGCTTTCCATAGATCTTACCCAAGGTCTTGAAATTGGGTTTGATCTTCTTGGTGATGATGCCCGTAGTGTCTGAGATGAACTCGGCTTCCTTGACATTGACTTCGCCGAGAAGGATGTCTTTGACCTGCTCCAGCTGCGCACGCACTTTGTCGGAGATGACGGGAACCACGAGCTTGGAAAGGGGCTGGCGCACCTTGATGTTTACTTTGCGGCGGAGTGCCAGCACCATCGAAGTCGCTTTCTGAGCGAGCGCCATCCGTTCCTCGAGGTCGGTATTGATCAAGGACGCATCGGGCTCGGGCATCAGCACGTAATGGACAGACTCTTCCCCATCCGGCACAAGGTCCAGATAGAGCCGGTCCATGTAGAATGGAGCGATAGGAGCTGCCAGGACGGCGACATCGCGCAACACCTCATACAAGGTCTGGTAGGCGGCCTGTTTGTCAGGCCCAGGCTCGCCGCCCCAGAAGCGTTTGCGGTTGAGGCGTACGTACCAATTGGACACATGGTCGCAGACGAAATCCTGGATCAGACGGCCAGCCAGCGTGATATCATAATCCTCATAAGCGGCGCGAACGTCGCGGATGAGGCTGTTGAGCAAGGAGATGATCCAACGGTCGATCTCCGGACGCTCGGCATACGGCACGGCCGGCGCCTTCGGATCGAAGCCATCGACATTGGCATACAGCGCAAAGAAGGAATATGTGTTGTACAACGTACCGAAGAACTTGCGCCGTACCTCATCCACGCCAGCCTCATCGAACTTGAGGTTGTCCCAAGGCTGGGCGTTGGTCAGCATGTACCAGCGCAGTGGGTCAGCGCCATAAGTATCCATCGCTTGGAACGGATCCACGGCGTTGCCCAGGCGCTTGGACATTTTTTCGCCCTTCTTATCCAGGACCAAGCCATTGGAAATCACGCGCTTGAAAGCCGGCGTCCCGCTGACCATCGTATGGATGGCATGCAGGGTATAGAACCAGCCACGCGTCTGATCCACGCCTTCGGCGATGAAGTCAGCCGTGATCCCGAAATCCGGCGTATCCTTGCCGCGCAGGCCGGTCTGGGCATAAGGCATCGCGCCGGAGTCGAACCACACGTCGATGAGGTCCGTCTCGCGTGTCATCTTCTGGCCGCTCGGGCTGACGAGGAAGATCCGATCCACGTAAGGCCGGTGAAGGTCGATCCTGTCGTAGTTTTCCTTGGACATGTCAGCAGGATCGAAACCATTGTCCTTGAACGGGTTAGAGTCCATCACACCCGCCTTCACGGCTTTCTCGATCTCGGCATAGAGTTCGGCGAGGCTGCCGATGCAGATCTCTTCCTTGCCATCATCCGTACGCCAGATCGGAAGCGGCGTGCCCCAGTAGCGGCTGCGGCTGAGGTTCCAGTCCTGGATATTCTCCAGCCACTTGCCGAAACGGCCGGTGCCGGTTGCTTCCGGTTTCCAGACGATCTGGTCATTAAGCGCCATCATCTGCTCACGCACTGCCGTCGCCTTGATAAACCAAGAATTGAGCGGGTAGTAAAGGACCGGCTTGTCCGTGCGCCAACAATGAGGATAACTGTGGGTATGCTTCTCTATGCGGAAGGCCTTGTTGGCGGCCTTGAGCATCACGCAGAGATCGATGTCCAGAGTCGGAGCATCGGGCGCCAGGCTGTCATCATAGGCATTCTTGACGAAGCGGCCCGCCCACTCACGATAGCTCTCATCCACACGTTCGGCAACGTACTTCGGATCCAGGTCCTCCAGACGATAGAAACGGCCCTGCGGGTCCACCTGGGCCTGCGGAGCGCCGTCTTTATCGCTCACATAGAGCCCGGGTACGCCGGCAGCCCGTGCCACTTTGGCATCATCCGCACCGAAGGTCGGCGCAATGTGAACGATGCCGGTACCATCTTCGGTCGTGACATAATCGCCCGGGATCACGCGGAACGCGCCCTCATCCGGACGGAACCAGGGGATCAACTGCTCGTAGCGCATCCCGACGAGTTCACTTCCCTTGCAACTGCCGGGTAGCACCTCGTAGGGGATTTTGTCGTTGAACCAGGCGCCAACCAGGTCTCTGGCGAGAATATACGTCGCCGGCTGACCGGTATAAGGGTTGGTGCTGCGCACCTTGACATAGTCGATGTTCGGGCCTACGCAGAGCGCCGTGTTGGAAGGCAGGGTCCAAGGCGTCGTGGTCCAGGCGAGGAAATAAAGGTCGTCTTCACCGATCACCTTGAACTGCGCGCAGACCGTCGTATCCTTGACATCGCGATAGCAGCCCGGCTGGTTCAACTCATGCGAACTCAGACCCGTGCCGGCAGCCGGTGAATAAGGCTGGATGGACTTGCCCTTGTAGAGATAGCCCTTGCCGTAGATATCCTTGAGCAGATACCAGAGCGTCTCGATGTAGCGGTTGTCATAAGTGATATACGGATCATCCATATCCACCCAGTAACCGATACGCTCCGTCAGACTCCGCCATTCGGCGGTATATTTCATGACCTCCTGGCGGCAGGTCCGGTTGTATTCTTCTACCGAGATTTTCGTCCCGATATCTTCCTTGGTGATGCCGAGTTTTTTCTCGACCCCCAACTCCACGGGAAGGCCGTGAGTATCCCAACCGGCGCGACGGCGGACCTTGTAGCCGGTCTGCGTCTTGAAGCGGCAGATGGCATCCTTGATCGATCGGGCCATCACATGATGGATGCCCGGCATGCCATTGGCCGAAGGCGGACCTTCAAAGAAAATGAACTCCGGAGCCCCTTCCCGCAGGGAAAGGGACTTTTCGAAGGCAGCATTCTTCTTCCAGCGCTCCAGGATGTCGTTTCCGACACCCACCAGATCCAGTCCTTTATATTCTTTGAATGTCATTATTTTTTGGCTAATTTTGCAAGCGACAAATATAGTCAATCCAAGGATTTTTTACAATAAATTATGAGCACCCTGGACATCATCCTGCTGGTTTGTTTCGTCCCTTCCATCGTACGCGGCATCCAGAGAGGTTTTATCGCACAAGTTGTCTCGCTGGTTTCTGTCATTTTAGGCATTTGGCTCGCCTTCCATTTCTCCGAAATGGCCTGCGAATGGCTAAAGCAATATCTGCCGAACCTGTCGGAGACTGTGCTCTATATCGTGGGCTTTGTCTTGATCCTGGTCGTGGTGGCCCTGCTGCTGCACCTGGTCGGCAAACTGATCCTCCGGCTGTTCAAGGCCGTGGACCTGGGCTGGCTTAACTGGATCCTGGGGCTGATCTTCTCGCTGCTGAAAGGAGCTTTGATCATCGGGTTGCTCCTGGTGCTGTTTGACACCTTGAACCTGAAGTTCGAACTGGTCAAGCCCGAGACCCTCGACCAGTCGGTACTCTACGCTCCCCTGCGAGACGCTGCCTACAAGGTATTCCCCTACCTTAAGGCCTTGCTGTTCAAGCAATAGACCGCTATGAAAGACCGGATCATTTTCATCGAAACTTCCACCTCCCTGACTTCCGTCGCCCTCTCCGAAGAGGGCCGTATCATTGCCTATAAAGAAACCACCGTCCCTCGCAGCCAGGCTTCACTGACCGCGCCGTTTATCGACGAACTGCTACGCGAAAAAGGGCTTGCCGTCAAAGACTTTGACGCCATCTGCGTCAGCAAAGGGCCCGGCTCCTACACCGGCCTTCGCGTGGGTTCCTCCACTGCCAAAGGCCTCTGCTTCGGAGCTGATCTGCCGCTGATCGCAATCGGTACCCTCGACACCCTGGTTTATCAAGCAATCGACGAAGGGCTCGTCCCGGAGGGTTGCAAATACATCATCCCCATGATCGACGCCCGTAGGATGGAAGTCTATACCGCCGTATTCTCCCCCGACGGCCGCCAATTGACCGAAACCGCCCCCCTCATCGTGGACTGCACCACCTTCGCCTCTTATCTCTCCGAGGGTCCCGTCCTCTTCATCGGCGACGGCGCCCTGAAGTGCCAGACAGTGATCTGCGGCACAGCGGAGGCGGGCGACTGCGGGACCGGCGACGGGTTGAGGGGAGCCTTCCCCGAAGGGTCCCTATCCGGCTCCCCGATGCCCGCGCCGGTCTGCACCAAGCCCGCCGGCCCCAACGCCCACTTCGTAGGCGTATCCCCCCGCGCCGACGCGATGCTGCGGCCCGCGACGGCGGCGCTCAAAGAAAAACGGTTCGAAGACACTGCGTACTTCGAACCGTTCTACCTCAAGCAATTTGTCGCTACCGTCAGCGCAAAGAAACTCTTCTAAAGATTCTTCTTCAGATAGCCCTTCAGCCCCTCGACTCCGAGATCGGGCTCACTGACCAATCCGCCATCTGCAATCAGATAGAAAGCCGGCAGTTCGGTCACATTGTAGCGCTGCAACGCCACGCTCGCCGCCCCAAATCCGTCACAGACATTGATCCAAGGCAACTTCTGGTTACGCACCGTCGTGCCCCAGAGCGTCTTATCCGCATCCGCGTTGACAGCATAGATCTCGAACCCTTTCGGATGGTACTCCTTGTAAAGGGGTAGGAGTTGATCGATGTTGAACATCTTCTGCGCCGCATCCGTCGCACTCCAGAACAACACCAGGATCACCTTGGCATCCACTTCGGAAAGCTTCACCTTGCTGCCCTGGATGTCCGGCATCTCCAGATCCGGGAAACCCATCTCCTGGGCGTTCTGCATCCGGATACCCAACTCCATCATATTCGTCCGACGGGAGGCCTCCTTATCCAATGCCTTCACATAACCAGACTCCGGATATACCGTCTTCAGGGAATCACACACGCTGCGGAAATGGATTGCATCGCTGTTCTCCTTGAAGATGGGGAAACCGTCGTTGATCTTCTGGTACAGAACCGGGATGGTGGTCAGGGAATGAGGATTGGACACAACATACCGCAAAGCCTTGCGATAATAGTCAATGTATTTCTTGGACACCTCGCGGTTGAGTTCCGCTCCTTCCAGGCCCGAATCGGTGATCGTGGCGCTCATATCCGACAGGAAAGCAGCAAAATCCTGCTCCACCTGCTGCAACTTGGCGCTCTCCTCCGAACCCTCGACGGTATAGTGACCCAGCGTATCCGCCGTCACCTTCACCTGGTCTCCCTTCTGCAAGAGGAGCGAAGCCACCTTGGTATCACCGTAATACAAGTACACGAACTGCGGCTGCCCTTCCTTGACATCCAGTGCATACTTGAACGCCCCGGCGGCACCGGTCTTGACCGTGTCGAGCGTCTTGGTCACATTGACATCCAGGCACTTGACGACCAACTTGCGCTCCGGCGCATCGGTGAGCGTGCCTTTGATGACGGTATTCTTGCCGCAAGCGGCACAAAGCAGGACCAGCAGGCCCAGAACGGCGATTCTACAGCTTTTCATACTCTTTCAGAATGGATTCAGCGATGGCTTTCTGCTCTTCGGGCGTCACGACAGGACGCTCTTTCCGGAAATTCAGGTCCCCTTCCGTCTGGAGCGGGACAAGGTGAATGTGGGTATGAGGCACTTCCATGCCCAGAACGGCAACGCCTATGCGCTGGCAAGGCACAGCGGCCTTGAGCGCCACGGCAACCTTGCGGGCAAAAGCCCAAAGGCCGACATACGTCTCCTCATCCAGATGGAAAATGTAATCATCTTCCACCTTCTTGGGGATGACGAGGGTATGGCCCTTGGTCAGCGGACTGATGTCGAGGAAAGCATAATAGTCCTCGCTCTCGGCGACCTTCCAGGAAGGAATCTCACCGTTTGCGATGCGGGTGAAAATCGTAGCCATGGCTTAGATGGAAATATCGAGGATCTTGAACTTCATCACGCCGGAGGGCACCTGCGCCTCCACGATCTCGTCTTTCGCGTGGCCGATCAAGGCCTTGCCGATCGGCGTCGTTGCGGCCAGTTTGCCGTGGGCGAAATCGGCCTCGGTCTCACCGACGATGGTGAACTCCATCACGGCTTTGTTGGCCAGGTTCTGGACTTTGACCTTGTTCATGATGCGGACGACGTCGGTATTCAACTGGCTGCCGTCAATAATTTTGGCGTTGGCGACCAGGTTCTGCAGCTTGGCGATCTTGACCTCGAGCAGGCCCTGCGCTTCGCGGGCCGCTTCATACTCGGCGTTCTCGGAAAGGTCCCCTTTCTCACGGGCCTCGGCGATCTGCGCGGAGATGACAGGACGTTGGGCGAGGGCTTCGGCGAGATCGGCTTTGATCTTGTCGAGGCCTTCAGCCGTCATGTAGTGTACTTGTGGCATATTATTGTTTAAGTTATTGTCTGACAAAGTAATCAAAAGAGAGTCCTGTCTGCACGACAGAACCCTTTCTCCGGCTGCAAATATACGCATATTTTTGAATAATCCCCAATTAATGAGTATATTTACATCTATGAAAAAGATCGGAAACATTTTCTTCGCCCTTCTGACAGGGGCCTTTCTTTTTTTGTCGATGACCCATTGCGGCCGGAACGACAGCCAACCCCGCGACCTCGAGCATACCCTGCTCCAGTCCTCCCGACCGTGGGACTCCCTGGTGGATATCCGTTGCGATATCGCCATGGTCTATGGAGGCTACTCCGTGCGGGACGGCGAATTCAACCCGCACAACACCGCCATGGACGGATGGAAGGAGAGAGGATACAAGATCTTCTGGATGAGGGGGATCTCCTGGGGCCACCCAGGCTACTATGAGGGCCGATGGGACGGGAAGCCGCACCTGGACGAATACCAGATCACGGCGACCGGAGATACGGTCGCTTATCACCAGGTCCCTACCCAGAACTATATCAACTATCTCAAGAAACTCCTCAAGACCGTCATTGACGACGGTGTGGATGTCTTGTTCTTCGAAGAGCCGGAGTTCACTTCCCGCGCCGGTTACAGCGAGGCCTTCAAGCGAGCCTGGCAGGAGCACTACGGTACGCCGTGGCAGCCCCAGAACTCTTCTCCGGAGAACTACTACCTCTCCCAGAAACTCAAGTACTGGCTCAACTACGACGCCATCAACCAGTGCTTCACCTATGCGAAGGAATATGGCCAGAGCCTGGGCCGGGACATCCGCTGCCTGGTAGCGACCCACACCCTTATCAACTACGCCCAATGGCATATCGTGAGCCCCGAATGCAGCCTGGCTTCTCTCCCCTGCCTCGACGGTTATATCGCCCAAGCCTGGACCGGAACTTCCCGGGAGTTCAACTATTTCAACGGAGACTATAAGGAGCGCTGCTTCGAGACCGCTTTTTTGGAGTTCGGCTGCATGGAGTCCATGACCGCGCCCACCGGCCGCCGTGTCTATTTCCTTTCGGACCCCATCGAGGACAACCTCAAGGACTGGAACGACTACAAGACCAATTACGAAGCCTTGATCGCCGCCCAGCTCTTTTATCCCCAAAACAACTATTATCAAGTCATCCCCTGGCCCCAGCGGGTCTATGAGGACAAATACAAGGTCAGTCCCGACAGCGATGAGGAGGACTACATCGCCCGTCCGTATTCCACGGAAATCGGCGTCATGTATCATGTGCTCCAGAATATGCCGCTGTCCGCCAACCAAGTGAGCGGGAGCAACGGGCTCAGCGTGGTCATGGCCAATTCCATCATGTTCCAAGGCATGGCCCGGGATGTCCCCACCAAGCCGAGTCTCAAGACCAATGTCAGCGAATTCATCGACAAGGACAGGACCTTCGAACCCATGACGGAAACCAACGATCCCCAGATTTCGAACTTCTTCGGCCTGGTCAATCCCTTCATCAAGCGAGGGGTACCCGTCCATTTCGTCCACATGGAGAATATGGGCTATCCCGACACCTGGAAGGGCGTGAAAGTGCTGCTGATGAGCTATGCCAACCAGAAGCCCATGGAAGAGAGCCAGCACCGGAACATCGCCGAATGGGTGAAGGGTGGCGGCGTCCTGGTCTATGTCAGCCGGGACAACGATCTCTTCCAAGGCGTGCCCGAATGGTGGAACCAGGGCGAAAACCACTACGACAAGCCTGTCAACCACCTGTTCGGCCTCCTCGGGATCCCGGAGAACGCCGAGGAAGGAGAATACGCCTGCGGAAAGGGAAAGGTTTGCGTCATCCGCCAGAATCCTAAAGAGATGGTGTACTATGCCGGAGGTGACACGGACTTTGTCGCGAAGGTCAAAGAGTTGTATGATGCGACCGGAGAGCCTCTGGAGTTCAAGAACTCCTTCTATCTCGAGCGCGGCCCCTACACCATCATTTCCGTCATCGACGAGAACGAGGACACTTCCCCTTACGTGGCCGAGGGCCAGTTCGTGGACCTCTTCGACCATAAACTCTCCATCCTCAATTCCAAAACCGTCCTTCCCGGCCAGCGGGCCCTGCTGTTCGACCTGGGCAAGCTCTCCCACAAGCGGAAGCCCCAGATCATCGCCGCATCCTCCCATGCTTACGACGAGACCGTGAAGGGCAAGACTTATACCTTCACCGCCAAGGGACCTTTCAACACCACCAATGCCATGAGGATCTACCTCCCTTCGGAACCCAAGTCCGTATCGGCGACCCTGAAGGGAGCCCCGCATGCCTTCACGCAGGAATGGGATGCGGCCAGCAAGACCCTCTTCCTGGAAATGGAGAACCACCATGATGGCGTGGAGGTCCGTATCCGATATTAATCTTGACTAAAACTATTGCTGATGGATAGAAGATCATTTCTCAAAGATTCCGCCCTGGCAGTAGCTGCGGGGACGACCTTGTTGATGCCGGGTGCAGAGGCGCTTGCCAAAGTCAAGGAAAAGAAAGGAGAAGAAATCCTTCCTCCCTACCCTTCTCCCCGAAAGGGGTCCGGCATCGCCCGGGATTTCCGGTACCATGACGACGGTTCGTTCAAGGTACTCCAACTGGCCGATACACACGTGATTTTCGGTGATCCCCGGAGCGAAAGGGCCTACGAAAACGTTAACAAGATGCTGGAAATGGAAAAACCCGACCTGGTGATCCATACCGGCGACGTCATCTTCGGGCGTCCTGCGGAGGAGAGTCTGCGCAAGTTGTTGGGTATCATCGCGGACCACCAAATTCCCTTTGCCGTGGCTCTGGGCAATCACGACAGCGAGTTCGGTCTTTCCCGCACGGAGGTCTTGGACGTGATCCGCACCATCCCGTACAATATCAACACGCCGGCCGACAAAGGCATTTCCAAGGCTACCAACGATGTGATCACCCTCTCCGGCCCCGACGGAGTGGACCGGGTGCTTTATCTTTTCGATTCCGGCCGCAAGATGGAAGTGGAAGAGGGAGGTTACGACAATGTGCGGGCAGACCAGATCGAGTGGTATGATTCCTACAGCAAGGAGTTCACAGCCAAGAACGGAGGCAAGCCGGTCCATTCCCTGGCTTTCTTCCACATCCCGCCTGCGGAATTCGACTACTGCCTCCGGCTGGCCGGAAACGACGGATGGACCTTCATCGGGCACATGGGAGAGCATATCGGTTGTTCCAAACTCAACTCGGGTCTCTTCCAGGCCATGAAACTGAACGGCGACATCCAAGCCATCGTCTGCGGACACGAGCACAACAACGACTTCGTGATGCAGTATATGGGAGTGATGCTCATCTACGGCCGTTTCAGCGGCTGCGACACCGTCTATAACGACCTCAAGCCCAACGGAGCCCGGGTGTTTGAGTTTACCCGGGGACAGCGGGGCTTCACGACTTGGGTACGCCTCAACTCCGGAGAGATCGAGAACAAGGTCTTCCTCGATCCTCCCATGACGCGCAACTTCCGTTCTCACATAGAACCTAAAGAGTAGGGACGCCTCAGTCCGAAGAATAGGACAGGACCCTCACGGGACCGGCGAGGCCTGCTTTCTGCAGCGGGTCTCCGGCCCGCCAGTAACTCCAGGTTGCGAAGGTCTTCCGCCTGGATTCTTTCCGGTCACCTCCCCGGATGAAGTCCGGGAAAGAGTTGGGACCGAAACCCCGTTCGCCCCGCTCATCATCCCGTTCGTAGTCTGCCGGAAAACGCTCATCGCCGATCATGCTGTTGGCCCAGTTGACCGACACCACTACTTCCACGGTATTGCGTCCTTTCCGGACAAAGGCACTGATGTCCCGCCGATAGGGCTCGCACCAAAGCGTATCGACACACTTGCCATTCACCTTGAGGATAGCAATATCATTGAGTTCCCCAAGGTCCAGGACGGTGCAGGGGGTCCTTTTCGCCAGTTGGAAAGAACCGCGGTAACTGGCCGTCCCGGAGAAATACCGGACGCGCTCATCCTGACTTTCAGAGAAATCTTCGAGTGTCATCCCCGGAACCGAAAAGGCCGGCTCATCATAAGCGGGAACGAAACGGACATCCCAAAGCGGAGAAGCCCCCGTCTCTGCGAGAAGGACAGGGCGGGGATGGACGGCGGCCCCTTCGGCAGTTTCGGCCGGGGTCGGCGTCCTTCTCATGACGATAAAGCGGGACTGCCAGGCCTCCAAGGGCAGGGTGACTTTGGTCCGGTTCCCCTCCCGCTTCCAGGAACGCACCATCCCGAGGGCGCCATTTTCCGCATTCCATAGCTCTGGAAGCAGGTTTTCGCCCCGCAGGGACACGTTGACCTCCCGCGCCTCGTCGGAAAGATTTGCTACATAATAAATGTCAGCCCAAGGGGCTTTGCGATGGACAACCGCAGCTTCCGAGATCCAGTCAGGCTCGTAACAAAGCGCCTGAAGGGCGGAAGTCCTGTCCGGGAAGATCCGCTTCCCGCCCCATTCCGCCCAAAGAGCATCAGCCTGAGAAGCGACCTTCACGTCGCAGTCCGGATAACCGGCGAGCCCGGGCGAAGCATGAGGCTTGATCGCCACAACCGTGGCCCCCATCCGGACCAAGGCTGCCAACTTGTCCAATACTTCCGGATACATGGTATCCGACTCCCCGAATCCCATCAGGACATAGGATCTCCCGGAAGGCAGGACGATGCGGCCCTCCCGGACCGTGATGTCTCCGGCGAGGAAGTCGGAAGTTGCGATAGCATCCGTCAGGGAATCCTCCGCTTTGTCAAGAGAGAGGAAATCAATCACTTGCTCGCCCTGCTGGAGCAGATATTGGGTACGGGAAAGATAACGGAAGAAGGCCTTAGCCGGCTCAAACCAAGTCTGGTATTTACCAAAATGCGTTCCCCACCAACCCATCGTCAGACCGGGTTTCCAGCGATAATCGTTTCCCTCGTACCATTGCAGCACCCACTGATGGAGGTAAAGCCGGTTGATGCCGGCGGCGAATCCTTTTTCTGCGTACTTCCTGAGGAAGGCAGGGTCTTCCGTGAAACGGCTCCGCTGAGGCTGGCCGGTAAAGGCTTCCGCTCCGATCAGGGTGCGTCCGGCCGCCCGGGCACCTGCCGGGACATCCGGATCGACGCCGCTGTTGTCAGAGGTCCAGAACTCCCCCATCGGAATATCCGCCGAAGCCGCCCCGGCAACGGTGGAGAAAGGCCCCCAGTAAGGCTCATGACAAAGCTTCATCCCTTCGGCATTGACGCGCTCCCGGGCAAGCTTCCAGCAATTCTCCTGATAGAGGATGGCGATCACGTCTTTGAAATCGCGGCGGAAACGGTCAGCCAACGGGGCCTCCAACTTAGGATTGACGGCATATGGAAGCCAAGGGACGGGGTCATAACCCTTGAGCCGGATGAAATCCTCTCGGAAAGATTCGGACCAATTTTGCACTCCGCACTCATAGCTATCGACCAGAATATGTCCGGGACCGGTGCCGATCCTGTCGTTGATCCGCTCTCGGAGGGGATTGAGCACATTGTCCCAATGCAGGTTGACGAGATCCTTGTCGAGCTTGCTCACCTCCAAAGCCTTGCCGATGATGTCGTCCGGTACGGGATGGGGGCGGGCCATCGTGCACGCGTGACCGATGCGGAAGAGCCTCCATTGCCCTTCCGGAGCTTCCCAGGCAACGTTCCCATCCGAGTCGGAGAAGGGAGAGAGATCTACCGTAGCGCCGCCATCATCCCGGATAGCGAGGAAAGCAATATCGTAATAATCATGCGGAACCTTCTGCCCCTCGGCCCCCCATTTCTTGTAGGGAGGAAGGACCGGCGTATCCAAACGCAGTGCAATGCGGCATCCGCCCGTCACGACCGTGTCCCGCATGACCAGATGCTGCATTCCCTGCTCTTCCGAGCGGATCCACGGGCCTCCAAGGGTGGAATAACCCGGCGTATTGTGCAGGCCGATATCCATTCCCAGCCGCCTGCCTTCCGCGCAAGCGAAGGTGAGAACCTCCCAGTAGGTCGGGCTCCGGTATCCTTGCCAGGGATACCAGACGTTCTTCATGGGCCAGGCTGACTGCCTTACCTCAGAGCTCAGGTTGAGAATGGTCGCCCCGCCCAAGCCCTCTTCTTTCATCGCTTCCAAGTCGTGCATCACGCTGCTGTAATCAAACAAGGGGCCCATCCAGTGCCACCAGGCATAGGGCCGATACTGCATTGGAGGGTTTTGGAAGTCTTGTTCCGGAGTCTGGGCCAGGACCGGGAGGGTAAGCGTCAGGAAAAAGGCCAGGAGGATACAGGAATGCTTCATTTGTCGCAGGAATGGACGGGGTTGAGGGTTCTAGACAAATATAGTTTTTTCCAGCGAATTTGACTACATTTGTCTGAATGAAAATGCGTTCCATTCTCCTCCTGTCCTGTCTCCTGCTGGCCTTTTCAAGCCCAGCCAGGGCAGCCGCGGCCGGAAAGATCACTCCACTGTTGGATTCGGACCGGATGATGACATTGGACGGGGAATGGAAATTCCGTCTCCTTCTCGGAAAGCCCATCCTTCCCGAACGTTTTGACGAAGCCTCCGTGGTCCTGGACGGCATGCCGGGAGCGGCCGACACCGTCTTTTACCAGAAGGGCTTCGATCTTTCTTCCTGGCGCGGGATCCAGGTCCCGGGCTGCTGGGAAATGCAAGGCTTCTCCGCCCCTACTTATGGCGTGGTCCCTGCCCAAACCGGACTCTATAAAAGGACCTTCACCCTACCTCCGAACTGGGATGGAGGGCATCTTTTCGTCCGCTTCAAAGGGGTGCTCTATTCCTACCGGGTTTGGGTCAACGGAACAGAGGTCGGGCGCTGGGACCAGGCCTACAATGCGGTCAGTTATGAGATTTCTTCCCTGGTCCGCAGAGATGAAAGCAACGAAATCGCCGTCCGGGTTGATACGAGAAGCTCCTCCTATCTCTTGGATAAGAACGACAATTGGGCGCTCTCCGGGATCTTCCGCAGCGTGGATTTGCTATGGTTCCCCGAGCGCTTCATCGAAGACTGCTACGTCCGCACCCGGATCCCCTCCGCCCGCCAAGGACTGGTAGAAGCGGAACTTCGTTTCAGCGGCGCTTCTACGGTTCCCCACTCCGTCCGGGCGCGACTCTATTCCCCTTCGGGACGCCTCGTTGCGACCCGGTCATGCTCCTCAGACAGGGAAAAAGCTACCCTCCGTTTCCCGGTCGCCCTCCCGGAGCTTTGGAGCGCAGAGACGCCCTCCCTCTACACCCTGGACATTGAGCTGCGCCAGGGTGCCCAGACGGTCCAAACCCTGAGAAAAAAAGTGGGCATTCGGGAAGTTTCGGTCAAGGATGGGATCCTGCTGCTTAACGGCGCTCCCATCAAATTGCACGGAGTAAACTCCCACGATCTTGATCCTGAAACCGGGAAAACCCTTTCCCTGGAAAGCCTGAGAAGGGATATCAAGCTATGGAAAGAAGGAAACATCAATTTCCTGCGGGGCTGTCATTACGCCCAAGATGAGCGGAAGCTGGAACTCTGCGACAGCGCCGGCATCTATGTAGCTTGTGAAGTCTCGTTCAATTTCTGGAGGGATCAAGATACGACTCTGGTGGATGAACTTGTTTCCAGGGGAGAAGCCACCGTCCTTCGCGACCGCAGTCATCCCAGCGTCCTCATCTGGAGCATCGGGAACGAGGAGCCTATCCGCGAAAGCACGGTCCGGGTGGCCCAAAAGGTCCGCGCCCTTGATCCCACCCGGCTGATCCTCTATCCCGGAACGCACGACGAAGCCTCCCTTCCCCCCGAAGCAGATCTCTATGCCCCCCACTATCCCGACCTGGCGAGCGTCCGGAATTGGCAACCCTCCGGGAGGCCCTTTGTCGCCACCGAATACGCGCATTCCCTCGGTCTGGCCTTCGGCAGTGATTTCCGGGAGATCTGGAAAGTGATGTTCAACCGCCCTGAGATGGGCGGGGGCGCAATCTGGCATTTCCAGGACCAGGGCATCCTCCGCAACGCTGCTCTCCCCGTGGACCGGAGCGCCCTGACGGCAGATGTCTGGATCGATCCGACCCACTATTGGGCGGCATCCATCGAAGGCTGTGACGGGATTGTCTATGCCGACCGGACCCCCCAGTCCGACTGGTATCTTGTACGAGACACCTATTCTCCCGTGCAGATCCTCGAGCGCAGGCTTTCTCCGGTGCCGGGAGGAGAACTCTCGGTCCGGGTATGCAACCAATATGATTTCCTTAACCTGGAGAGTGTCAACGGGCGATGGAGCCTGGAGAGAAATGGACAGGAAGTCTCCTCCGGCCCCCTCCACCTTTCCTGCCCGCCGCACGACACGGTCTCCGTCCTCCTCCCGGTACGGGCCCCGGAGAACCCGGAAAATGAAATCTGGACACTCAGTATGGCGTTCACAGATCAAGCCGGACGGGCCATCTATGAGCACAGTCTCGATCTTACCCCCGCCACCGCTTTGCAGACCCTCCGGGAAGAAATCCTCGCATCTCTCCCGCAGGAGCGGGCTGCGGATATTCCAAGCCTGATCCCCTTGGCCCGGACCGGAAGGGCTCTCCGGTTGGCCGATGTGACCGTCCGTGACCGGCATTATGGCGGGGAGAACTACTTTTGGGACCCTTTCCTCATCCAGGCCGATGACATCCATATCCAGGAAACGGGCGAAGGCTTTTCCGTCGCAGCAACGTATTGGCGGAATTACCCTTACGTCACGGAACACCTCCGGGCTGACTACCGGTTCCAGCCCCTCGGAGGAAGGGCCTGCCGTTTGGATTTCGAACTGGTGCCCGTGACAGCGACAGGATACTTCCTCGAGGCCGGCGTCTCCTGGATACTGCCCGAAGGCATGGATGGGTTCCAGTGGATCGGAGACGGACCCCAGGCCGTCTATCCCGACCGGAACGGCGACGAGCACTTCGGCATACACCGGATGGTCCGGGGTGACCTCCATTTCAACGGGAACCGTTCCGGTGTGCAGCTGGCCCTCGTCACCGATGCCGCCGGGAACGGCCTGGCCCTCCTGGCCGACGGAGCCAATATCGCGGTCGAGTCGCTTGGCGGAAGGGTCGTCCTGAGCTACAACAGCCTCGTCTCCGGCACTGGTCACAAGAAGACCCAGCCCACGACCTGCTATCCGGCTGCGGAGGTGGAGTCTTTCGGCGGTTCTTTGATCCTGATCCCGCTCCAGGCAGGCTACTGGCCGCCGGCGATCACGCGGGTTTTCCAAGGCCCCGGCCCCCTGCGAGCGGGGGACAACCCTTTCTGGTATAGTTATGACAGTACACTGTAATATGATGAAAAGACTTCTGACCGCCGCCATTGCGATTGGGATGGCCGCTGTTTCTGCCGCGGCCTACGACGGGAATGACTGGCCTCCCCAGACCCGTGTGGTGCAGATCAAATCTTCCGTAGACGGCCAGCTGCAGCCGGCCCGCTTCTATGCCGCTAAATCCCGGAAACCCCGCCCGCTGGTTGTGCGCCTTCACGCTTGGAGCGCCCATTATGACGTACCGGACAGAGGAGTGGTGGATCAGTGCATCGAGGAAGATGTCAACTATATCTCGCCGGACTTCCGCGGTCCCAACGACCATCCTGAGGCGATGTGCAGCCCACTCGTCATCAGCGACATCTCGGACGCCATCGATTATGCGATCGCCCATGGCAACGTCGATGAAGACGAAATCCATATCATCGGCGGCAGCGGAGGTGGCACGGCTACCGTGTATTGCTACATGCGCCTCCCCCGGAAGATCAAAACCTTCACGGCCTGGTCCTCGATCACTCACATCCTGGACTACTACTACGCGTGCAAAGGAAGACCCCAGTTCGACCATTACACCCGGATGATCGACCAGGCTACTTCCGGCGTCGCCCGGGAAGGATTTACCCCCTATCTCGACAAGCAGGAAGCCATGCGTCGCTCTCCCCTCTTGATGGACACACCGGTGGAGCTGCGCAAGGACAGCAAGTTGTTCCTCTTCCACGGCATCCACGACGGTGTCAAGGAAGGCGCCGACGTCCCTTTCACCCATACCCTCCGCTTTTTCAACAAAGTAGTGACCGACTTTGACGCGTCCGCCCAGGACATCCTCTTCACCGACACCGAGATGCTGCGCTGGATGGAGTGGCAGATCATCGGAGAGCCCTTCGACCGGGAAAAGAAGGAAGTGCTGGTCAAGCGAAACTATAAGGACAAGGTCATCGTCTGCCTCATCGATGCCGGGCATTCCATGGCCGACGGCCACGAGCTGGACGGGCTGCACGGCGTAGATCCCCTGATGCCTCGGGATCCGCATTTTTTCTATAAAATTGACTAAGATGAGAAGATTAGCGATCACCGTTTCAGCCCTTTCGGTCCTGCTGCTGGCTGCTTGTGCACAGCCAGAACTCCCTACGGCAGAGGACCTTCCTGACGTGTTTCCCGGCGTCCGGGAAGGCGGCATCAACCCGAATGTGCGGGAAGTGTGCGATGATACCCTCCAGGCCTATATCCTCACTCCTCCGGCGCCGGCAGAGCCCCGGGTTCACGGTCCAAAGGTGTATGGAGAACGTCCCGGCAGGCCGTTCCAGTACCGCATCCCCGCCACCGGCGAGCGCCCGATGCGTTTCTCCGCACAAGGTTTGCCCAGGGGGTTGATACTGGATGAGCGGACCGGGATGATCACCGGAAAAGTCCGCCGGGCCGGGACTTGGAACGCAACGGTCAAGGCCAGCAATTCGAAGGGCTCTGACTCCCGCCCGCTCCGAATTGTCATCGGGGACGAGATCGCCCTCACCCCTCCGCTCGGCTGGAACTCGTGGAACTGTTATGCCTCCGGCGTGGACCAGAACAAAATTGCCGCCGCGGCGAAGGCCATGGTGGACAAGGGCCTGGCCGATTACGGTTGGACCTATATCAACATCGATGACGCCTGGCAGGGAATCCGCGGGGGGAAATACAACGCCATCCAAGGAAACGCTAAATTTCCCGATATGGAGGGCCTGTCCCGTTATGTCCACGCCAAAGGCTTGAAACTCGGCATCTATTCCTCTCCCTGGACCATTACCTATGCGGGCCACATCGGGAGCAGCTGTGACAACGCCGACGGCACCTACGAAAGGATCAAGGCCGGCATTTGCAACGATCTCTACCAGGTCACCCGGTATATGAACGAAGAAGACTCCCTGACCTTCGAGACTCCGATGCGGGTGTGGCGTTTCTTCGGCCATTCTTTTGTCAAGAACGATGCGGCCCAGTGGGCCGACTGGGGCATCGACTATCTGAAATACGACTGGGGCCCCATGGATCCGGTGAGTGCAAAGGAGATGGCGGATGCCCTGCTGGAAAGCGGCCGGGACATCGTTTATAGCATTTCCAATTCCGCTTTCCTTGCTCACGGTCCGTTATGGCGGGACTTCGTCAATTGCTGGCGATCCACCGGAGACATCGCGAACCGTTGGGAAAGCGTCTCCCATATCGGATTCGATCTCCAGGAAAGATGGGCACCTTACGTGCGTCCCGGCCATTGGGCTGACGCCGACATGCTGGAAGTGGGCAACGGAGGCTTGACGGCCGACGAAGAGTACTCCCATGTCTCCCTCTGGGCCCTCCTCTCTTCCCCGATGATGATCGGCTGCGACCTTTCGAAGATCGGAGACTTTACCCTCAGTCTCCTGACCAACGGCGAGGTCCTGGATATCAATCAAGATGCCCTCGGATATCCGGCTACCAAGATAGAAGAGGAGATGGGAGAATTTGCAATTTATGAGAAAAACCTGGAGGACGGTTCCGTGGCCGTGGGCTTGTTTAACCTTTCTTCCACGCCCAAGAAACTCGGATTCATACCCTATCTGCTGGGTGTTTACATCGACGGTGTCACAGTCCGGGATCTCTGGCGGCAAAAGGATGTAGCCCTGCTGCAAGACAAATGGGATCGCTGGGAGACGGAGGTCGCCCCGCACGGGGTCGTTCTCGTGAAGGTCTCCCCGGGATACACCCTCGAGACCCAGCGCCCTTACAGGTTTGGATTACGTTGATAATTAACAATTGATCTGATATGAAAAAGATATCCAGAAGAGGTTTTCTGGCGGCAAGCGGGATGATGGCTGGTGCCGCCCTGCTCCCTGGCGGCCTGGAGGCGGCTGCCATGGGAAAGAAAAGTGATCGGGTGATGCTCTCCGCCAAGGCCGGACCTACGCTCAGGTTCCGTCCCGACGGGAAATTCAAGATCCTCCAACTGACAGATACGCACTACATCGCAAGCAAGCCTGAGCTGAGCAACCCGATGCTGGATGATATCCGGAACTACATCCGGATCGAACGGCCCGACCTCATCATCCATACCGGGGATACCATCTACACCGACATGAACATGGCGGCCTTCGAGACCCTGATGAAGCCCATCTTTGAGTCCGGCGTCCCCTTCGCCGTCACTTGGGGCAACCATGACCATGCCGACGGCCCGGACGGGATGCAATTCCGGGCTGACATGCAGAAACGGGTGGAGCAGGAGCCTATGAACGAAGGTTTTCCGGTCCCCGGACTCCCTGGATATTCCAACTTTGCCCTGCCGGTCCTTCCTTCCGCGGGCGGGAACAAGCCGGCGGCCATGATCTATGGCTTCGACTCCCTTGATACGGCAGCGGACTCCTACCAATTCGAGCCCCAGTTTTCGGCCGAAAGGCCGGAGATTCCTGGTTCGGCCTGGATCACCCGCGACCAAATCCACTGGTATGAAGCGGTAAGCGAACAGACCACGCGGGAGAACGGCGGCATCCCCGTCCCTTCCTATTCCTTCTTCCATATCCCCTTCCCAGAATTCAGCGAAGCCTACACGTACCGCTGGACCAGGATCATCGGGGAGCATTATGAGAGTTCCGGCAGGCCCCAGATCAATTCCGGTCTCTATCTCTCAATGCTGGACCACAAGGATATGGTGGGCGTGTTCTGCGGCCATGACCACGACATCAACATGATCATGGACTACAAGCACAGCATCAAACTGGTTTACGGCCAGGTTACCGGCCGCAGCGGGGCCTATTGTCACCTCCCGGAAGGCTATGGCTGCCGCGTCATCGAACTGACCGAGGGAGAGCGGGAGTTCGACACTTGGATCCGCCTCGCGTCCGGCGACGTGGAGTATCGGGTCAATTCAGGCAAAATGGTCAGCGATACCCATTCCGGAAAATGAAAAAGATAGTCCTGCTCGCTCTGCTTGCTCTTTCCTGCCTGCCAGCCTTCGGCCAGACGCGGGAAAGCGGTTCCCTGAAAGTGGACGGAAAGGTACGGACCTGGAACATGTTCCTCCCGACCACGCTCCGTCCCGGGGCACCTTTGGTCATGGTCCTGCACGGCTATGGCGGGAACGCCGAACCACGGCCAACCTTCGAATTCGCCGCAGAAAAGCACGGTTTCGCCGTCTGCTATCCCCAGGGCCTCGCCGACAAGACCGGCGGAGAAAGCTGGAATGTCGGCTATCCCTTCCAGCAAGACATGGACGTGAACGACGTCAAAGCCTTGTGCAAGATCGCCCGGGCCGTGCAGAAAAAATACGGCCTCAGCCCCGTCAATGCCTTTCTTACCGGCAATTCCAACGGCGGAGAGATGTGCTATCTGATGGCCTTCAGCCGGCAAGATGTCTTCCGGGCGGTCGCGCCGATCTCCGGCTTCCTTCCGGCCTGGGTCTATCAGACAATGGACGCGCCCAAGCCCATTCCCGTTTTTGAGATCCATGGCTCCGAGGACTCCTCCACCCCAATGGAAGGGGACTTAGTGCCGAAGGATAAATGGGGAAAATTCCTCCCGGTCCACCAGGCAATCGCCTATTTTGCCGCCAAAGACCGCTGCCTGCAACAGCTCTGCGACACGATCCCCGGGAAGACCCCGGAAAACGGCCGCTATATCGTACGATACCGGTACACGGATGGCGTGGACGGTATGGAAACCTGGCTCCACGTCATCGTGCATGGGAAACACTCCTGGGGTGTCGACGACATGGACACCGGAGAAGTTGTCTGGAGTTTCTTCAGCAAATACCTGCTATAGATCCTGGGAAGGGTTCGCAGTCATCTTAAATACCAAATGGCCCCCATCCTTGATATCATACCAAGTGAACTTCTTGTCGATGGGCTGGCCATTGAGCGTGACGCTCTCCGTGTAGAAATTGTCCTCTGAAAAATTCTCTGCATCGATCCGGAGATCTCCGCCGGGCAGGTGAAGCACGGCGTGCGGGACCTGCGGGGCGCCAAGGATATACTCCTGGGAGGCCGGATTGACCGGGAAGAAACCAAGAGCCATGAAGATGTAGGACGAAGAAGTCCCGCCCTGGTCATCCTGGCCCGGAATGCCGTCCGGCGTGGCCTTGAAAGCATCGCGGCAGACCCTCCTGACCGCCCAGGAAGTCTTGTCCAGACGACCGGCGAAGGTATACATGAAGGGAATATAAACACTGAGCTCGTTGCCCGGCACGTGGAGACCTACCCACACTTTGTGGTCCATTTCGGCCCAATGCTTGGGATCATCGGGCAGGAGGGTAAAGAAAGCATCCAGCTTGGCCAGGTACTTGTCCTTGCCACCGAACGCTTCGATCAGTCCTTCCGGATCCTGGAGCACGTGCCAGGTATATTGCCAGGCGTTGGCCTCGGTATAATCCCCAGGATTGGTGCTGTTGCAAAGATACTGAGGATCAAAGGGTTCGGTCCAGTTCCCCTTGGAGTCGCGTCCGCGCATGAAGAGGGTGCTGGGGTCGAAAAGAACCTTCCACGATTCCGACCGTTTGCTGAAAAACTTGTAATCCTCCTCGTTGCCGATTTCCTTCGCAAGCTGGGCGGCGCACCAGTCATCGTAACTGATTTCGAGGGTCTTCGACACGGACTCATCCTCTTTCATATCATTGGGGAAATAGCCAAACTTGTCCAGTACGTCATATTCCCTGTTGAAGCGGGGGGTTGTCAAAGTCTTTTTCACAGCCGCGTACGTGCGTTCGAGCGTCACGCCCGGATAGCCTTTCTTGTACGCATCCATCACCACGGGGACGGCATGGTCCCCCATCATGCCCAAACCTTCCCAGCCACTGCTGGGCCAGACGGGAAGGGTCCCATACACATCGTAATGACGGAAGATGGTCTCGATGATGGGAGCCGTCTGCTTTGGGATCAGGAGCGAATAGAGCGGCGTCACCGAGCGGAAGATATCCCAGAAACCCATGGTAGAATAGTATCCTTCGGGGGCCTCATGATGCTTCCCGTCGGGACCGCGGTACCGGCCATCCGCATCGGAGACCAGGTTTGGATGGATGCAGGAATGATAATAGGCCGTATAGATCTTGACCAAATCCTCTTCACGACCTTCCACTTCAATCGTGCCCAGAATGTCGTTCCAAGCCGTCCTAGCGTCCTTTTTCACCTGATCGAAATCCCAAGTCGGGAGGGAGGCGAGATTGCAGAGCGGGCCTTCGCCGTCCACCAGGGAAAGCGCCACCTTGATCTCCACCGTCTTTTTTCCCGGCCCGAAATCCACGATATACTGTGGTCCGGTGTACATGGAATCCAGCCGAACCTCTTCCACACCCACCACCGGTGTATCGAAAGATACGGCGAAAAACTCATCTTCAACCCTTCCGGTAAGGGTCTTGCTGTCGGGGAAACGGACCTCCAGGCTTCTGTCCACGGGAACCTTCCTGGGCCACCTCCGGGTGCAATGACTCTGGAAGTTGAAATACACCTTCCTGCTTTTCTTGTCGTCATACTTCACCCGGTACATGGCGACATAGGGAGACGTCGTCACCTCCACAGACACGCCATTGTCCGGAAGATTCGCCTTGTAATAGCCGGGGCAGGCTTCGTGGGTGAAATGACTGACGAACAAGGGGTCGCAGTGTTTCGAGAAGGGCATCAGCAAAACAGCCCCGTACCCGCCGACTCCCCCGGACATCCTGTTCTGGGAGAAGCCGATCAGGGTGGTGTCCTTCCAATGCCATCCGGCGCTGTGGTCCCAGTCGAAATTGCCACCCTGGGGGCCGGGCTGAAGCCGTCCGAACGGATAGGTGGCATCGGGATGACAATGAATGTTGGAGTCCGTCCCGATGAAGACATCTACCCAGGAAGCGGGATCCTTCTCTTGTGAGCTCAGGTACCGGACCGGGCTGGAGGACATATTGAATACCAGGCGGCCGCCGTCCTTAATGTCATACCAGCTGAACTTCTTGTCAACAGGCTTCCCGTTGAGAGTCGCTGACTCGACATATAGATTATCCTCGGACAGGTTGTTCGCGACGATTTCAAGGTCCCCTCCGGGCAAGTGGAGCACGGCATGGGGGATCTGCGGAGCACCGAGGACAAATTCCTGCGAGGCAGGGCTCAAGGGGTAGAATCCCAAAGCGGAAAACACGTACCAGGCCGAAGTCTGGCCACAGTCGTCCTGCCCGCAAAGCCCGTCCGGGGCGGTACTGTAGAGCTCCCGGCAGATCGTCCGCACGATTTCAGCCGTCTTGTCAGGACGGTCTGCAAGGGTGAAGAGATAGGGGATGTGGTGGCTGAGTTCGTTGCCATGGACATACAGGCCCAGCCTTCCGGTGAGGTCCATCCGCTTCCAATGCTCGGCGTCTTCCGGATCCACGTTGAACAGGGAATCCAGTTTCGCGACGAATGGTTCCTTCCCGCCCATCGCGGCCATGAGGCCCTCCGGGTCTTGGAGCACATGCCAGGTGTACTGCCATCCGTTGCCTTCGGTATAATCGCCCGCTATCGTGCTGTTACTCAGGAAAGTAGGGTCGAATGGAGCCCGCCAGTTCCCTTTGGAATCGCGGCCGCGGGCCAGACGGGTGGAAGGGTCGAAGAGAAGCTTCCAGGATTCGGCCCTTTTGCTGAAATAGGCGTAATCCTCCTGCAATCCCAGTTCCTTTGCCATTTCAGCGGCGCACCAAGCGTCATAGCTACTCTCGAGCGTCCTCGAAACGGATTCATCCCAGGCACCGTCGATGGGAAAATAGCCACAGGTGTCGAATTCATCCCACTCACGTTCCGGATGCGGGGTCGTGAGGGTCTTCCTTACCGCTTCATAGGCCCGGTCAAGGGTGATGGCCGGGAACCCTTTCTTGTAAGCATCCATCACCAGGGGCACGGCGTGGTCGGCAATCATACACCAGGATTCCTTGCCCCAAAGCGGCCAGATCGGGAGGATGCCGGCGATATCGCAGTGCTGGAGCATGCTCTCCGCCATCGGAGCGGCGTACTGCGGCAACAGCATGGAATAGATCAGGTTTGCACTGCGGAACGTATCCCAGATGGACATAGTTGAATAGTAGCCCTGGGGTGCAGAATGGATCTTGTCGTCCGGACCGCGGAACCTCCCGTCGGCATCTGAGAACAGCATCGGCTGGATGCAGGCATGGTACAGGGCGGTATAGAGGATCGTCCGTTCCTCCCGGCTCCCGGTTGCTTCTATTGTCCCCAACACCTGGTTCCAAGCCGCGCGTGCCTCCTTCCTCACCTTGTCGAAATCCCATCCGGGAAGGGTTGCCAGGTTGCCCAGAGCTCCCTCCCTGTCCACCGAGGACAAGGCCACTTTGATCTCGACGACCTTCTTCCCGGCGCCGAAATCCAAGATATGCTGGGGAGTCGTATAAACGGAATCCAGGCTGACCTCCTCAACGGAGACCACCGGGGTATCGAAGGCCATCACGGAATAGATGTCCCGGGAGGTCCATCCGTCCACATGGTTGAAACCCGTCAGTGTATAGGGATCGAGGCTTTCTACGGAGCAATTCCGGGTGATGGGGCCTGCCGGTTTTCTTTTGGATACTGCACTGGCTATATTCAGGTACAGTTTCCGGCTTTCAGGATCCTCGAAGGTGCACCTGTAGAGGGCGACCCGGGGAGATACGGTCACCTCCACGGTCACGCCATTGTCGATGAGCTCCGCCTTGTAGTATCCGGGAGAGCCTAAATGCTTAAACCGACTGATAAACAAGGGGTTGCTATGCCGGGAAAAGGGCATGAAAAACACATCTCCGAGGTCGGTGGCCCCGGTGCCGGACAACCGGGTCTGAGAAAACCCCGTGAGCGTCGTGTCGGTCCAATGCCAGCCCGCGCAGTGGTCCCAGTCGAAATTGCCTCCTTGGGGACCGGGCTGCAGCATGCTGAAAGGAACGGTCGCATCGGGGAAACAATGGATGTTCTTGTCGGTGCCGATAAAGACATCCACCCACGAGGCGGGATCCTGCTTTTCCGTGCAGGCGCTCAGCAGGATACCCAGGGACAAAACCAGAAACAGCTTGCGTATCATGCCCTCAGGTAAGTTTCAGTGCTTTTTGCCGTCGTACAGCCAGGGAAGCTGGGGGTTGGGGCCGTATTTCGGAAGGGGCCACTCCACCAGGTTGTCCATGGAACTGTGCCGTCCCTCCATGCAATCCTTGATGAAGGCATCCTGGAAGGGAACCGTGACCAGCATCCCGCCGGCCACCTCGTGCCTCAGGCCCGCGTAGCGGAAGGTCCAGCGTGGGTATCCGTTCTCCGCGAGGATCCTGTCCAGCGCCTTTGTGCCGTAGAAGTTCATCTTATACTTCAGATACTTGCCGTAAGGCACCACCATGTCATCCGTGCCGTGCATCATCAGGATGGGACAAGGCGGGCGGGCGAACACCGGCTTCCCCTTATCCGGGAAGATCGACCCGGAAAAGGCCATTACGCCGACATAGTCGAAGTCCTCCGGAAGGACGGAGGCGATGGCGGTGCGGTTGCAGAGCTCATACTCGGCCTGGAGAATGGTGACCGCGCCGGCCGAGCCTCCGACCAGCACGAGATTGCGGGCGTCAATCCCGTAGGGTTCCCCATTTTCAAGGAGCCACTTCGTCGCCAGGAAGAGGTCTTCCGTAGCCATCTCGATGGCCGTCTTGAGAAAGATCCCCAGCTCGTCGCCGACCGCCCGGCGGCCCTTCATATAGAGCCGGTAGTCGATGGACACGATGGGATAGCCTGCATCCAGCAGTTCCTGGAACCAGGGAAGGAAAAAGTGGCTGTCGCGGGAGCCGCCCCCGAAGCCGCCTCCGGTCACATTCAGGATGGCGGGCTTGACCTTGCCCTTCCAGGTGGTCGGAGCCCCGGACGCGGGACGATAGATATCGAGGAGCAGCGTGTCGGTCCCCCGGATGATATAAGCGCAGGTGGCGTCAGGCGTGAGTTTCTTCTCCTGGGCCGGAGCCTGCATGGCGGCCGCTCCTGCCAGGACGGCGGCGATCAGGATTTTTCCTAAGATTTTCATGATATTTAAAAAATCCCGCGGGAAGGGAGACCTTCCCGCGGGATAATCAAAGTATGGAACTTATTCTACTCGTAGAGGACAGGTGCACCGAGCGCCTTGATTTCATCATCGCTGAGGATCTTATCCCAGACAGCGACTGTGGAGAAGTACAGCGGAGCATCATCTCCGTCGTTATCGCCATTGAGAAGAACCGTCTCAAACGGAAAGAATCCGGCAGCATCGGCTGTGGTTAGATCCGTCTTGTAGAAGATCGGCTCACCATTGGCGAAAACCTTCATGATACCGCCGAGCCAGTCCTTGACCATGACGATGCGGAACCACTTGTCGTTGCTGAAGTATTCGTTACCAGAGCGATAGCCGCTGCCGCCGAACTGGAAGATACCATCCTTGCGCCAGTAGATGTACTGATCTGAGCCGTTGGTCGGGTCATAGCTGAAGAAAGTGGTGTACTTGTTGTCGGACCCCTGGGGACGCATGGCGTCGATCAGGATAGTATAAGTAGCCCAAGCCCCCTGAATCGTCGGAGTAAGCTTATGTTTCAACTCGAAGCAAGAACTGTACTTGGTCAGGATGGCGCCGTCGAAGTTGTGGAAGCCCAACACGGTCGTGTAACCGTCGTTGGAGACGGGACCGATATCTCCTCTTCCGTCAGGATAGTGAGGGATGAGGTCATCACCGACGGTGGCCTTCATCGGGGTCTTGATTTTGAACTCCCAAAGGCCGGTGAGCTTATCGGAGAACTTATCCTTGATCATGTCACCAATCTGGTAGGACCA